>ERZ767310.543-NODE-543-length-23341-cov-4.346002_pt1 | contig 23341 bp, 20 predicted proteins | sample MGYA00374954_ERZ767310 | MGnify/ENA primary metagenome ERZ767310 (study PRJEB28948, sample SAMN06267188) | marine metagenome | isolation source: Columbia River Estuary | place: USA:Columbia River Estuary, USA | collected 2013-07-23 ...
GAAAAACACTGACGCATTCTTTTTTATCTGGCCCCATAAAATTGGAATCTCGCGTGTGGTTTCGGCATAGTCAATTTCAAAATCTTCAGCTTTAAACTTCCGTCCTTTTCTGTAGGGAAGAATAACATAATAACCGAACATCAAAACAAAAGAACCAATGATAACCAATAGACGAATAGCCATCGGAAGATTGTCGTAGCGCGTGAAAAACGATTCTATAAATGCCGCCAACGTGATTAAAGGAACACAGCCTAAGAATATCTTTAGCGAACGAATGGCGCCAAGCTTTAAAGAAACATCACGCGGCAGCGAGCCTGGAAATATTAAAGAAGCTCCGAGAACTAACCCTGCAGTGCCTTCAATTATTATGGAGAGAATCTCTATTGTACCGTGCTGCCAGATGGTTAAGAACGATTCAAACAATAATCCCTTTTTGTAAAAGAAATATTGAAACGTTCCCAACATTACGCCATTGCTGACAAGAATGCCAATCGTGCCCAAACAAAAGAGTATACCTAAAATGTAGATCCAAGCAGAAACAAAAAGGTTGTTTATCCATATTCTAAAGAACATGGACAGGAAGTCTTTACTCTTGTAAACCGCCATTGGATCGCCTTTGGCAATATTTTCTTCAGTCATGTTTACATAGCCATCACCTAAGCGGTCACGGACAAATTCTTCATCCATTTCTGTAGAAAATGCCCCTATGATCACAGCAATAGTAAACACCAAAGTAGCCACCCACATATACTTTCTGCTTTGGTACATGATCAGTGGAAGTTCATCTTTCCAAAATCCCAAAAAGTTAATCTTGGTGTCTCTTCCTGTACTGTGAATTCTGTTGTAAAAGTTCTGCGACAGTTGATTTAGGTAGATTCTAACTGATCTTCTGTTGTAATAGGTTTGAGAATAACTTAAATCGTCCGTTATCTTCATAAAAGAATCTCCTAAACTGGTATCGCTTTTTTTTTCTTTCAGCGATGTCTCGGAAGTTTTCCAAAATTTCTTGTTTTTGGATATAAAATCAGATTCTTTCATAGATGGTCATCAAATAAAGGAAGAAAAGCTAAACGATAACAAAGAATTTATATTTTTTGCGGCATAAAACATTAGCATGAGATCAATATCAATACTTACCCCTCAAAATGTCATGATTGAGCTTGAGGGTGCGGGATTCCTGCTTAGGGCAGTGGCTTTCGGTATTGATATTATTGTGCGCATAATTCTCGTTTTATTCTTTGTATTGGCGCTTCAGTTTATGAATATGGGGAATAGCGCAGAAATGGTTTTCGTTTATCTTATCATTTTACCCACAATGATTTTCTATACGTTCTTGTTTGAGCTCTTTTTAAATGGTCAGACACCGGGAAAAATGATGACCGGGATAAATGTGCGTTTAGTGAATGGTTCGGCCGCAGGACCTGATGCATGTTTAACACGTTGGTTCATGCGCGTCATAGACATTTACGTTACCATGGGTGCCCTTGCGGGGATGCTTATAAATGCGACAGAAAAAGAACAACGCCTTGGTGATTTATTAGCAGGCACGATTGTAGTTAAAAAAAGAAAATCCGCAGGAATTAGTATCGAAGCTCTTGAAGAACTGCAGCGTTCTGACGATTATGCTCCTCAATATCCACAAGTGGTTAACCTGAAAGAAGAAGATGTTCTTCTCATTAAGAACACGGTTATGCGCTATGAAACTTATAAAAACAAATCACACAAGGTTTCTATAGCTACTTTAGTGAAGCATTTACAAGACCTGTTAGGAATAGAAGAGGAGCCTAAAGATGCTTTAAAGTTTTTAAGAACCTGTATTAAAGATTACATCATTTTAACAAGGTAAATTCCTTTGTTCATTATTTTCGCTTTCTAATTTATTTCGGATACTATGGAACCTCTTAATTTCGATTCATTAAAGGAAAAGCTTGAAACTGGTTTTGATTGGCCACGCGTTTATTTGTTCAAGTTCATTGTTCCATCTGACAATAAGAAGATTGCTGAAGTCGAAAACTTATTTAACTCGAAGGAAGCAGAAATAAACTTACGTACTTCTAAAAAAGGAAACTACGTCAGTGTTTCGGCTAAAGAAATGATGATATCACCGGATAAGGTTATCGAACGTTATAAGGAGGCCGCTAAAATTGAAGGGATAATATCTCTTTAACCAACCAAGTATTTTGGTTTTGCCAAACCCCACTTAGCCAGTCTGTATTGAACAGATACCTTTAAACACCCGATTCCGTAAATCGCACTGCGTTTAAAGTTAATAGAAGATGCTTCTTCGAAGTATTTCGTTGGGCAAGTCACTTCGCCAATTTCAAAGCCTTTGTAGAATATCTGACCCAACATTTGGTTATCAAATACAAAGTCATCAGATATTGCATTGAAATCAATAGTTTCTAAAACTTCTTTGCTAAAAGCTCTGTAGCCTGTATGGTATTCTGAAAGCTTTTGGTCTAACAGAATATTTTGAGTCAACGTCAAGATTCTATTCGCTAAATACTTGTACCAAGGCATTCCACCCTTTAGAGCACCTTTTCCAAGAATTCTTGAACCTAGCATCACTGGATACAATCCATTAGCAATAGGGTAACTCATAGATTGGATAAGTAGGGGAGTGTATTGGTAGTCTGGGTGAAGCATGATTACAATATCAGCACCAAGTTCTAGAGCCTTATTGTAACATGTTTTTTGATTTCCACCGTACCCTTTATTATGCTCATGCACCATAACGTGCTTTATGCCAAGATTTTTGGCAACCTCAACAGTGTCATCTTTACTGTTGTCATCTGTCAAAACTACATCGTCAACTATGTCAAAAGGGATTTCTTTGTAAGTCTTTTCTAAGGTGCGAGCTGCATTGTATGCAGGTAAAACAACAACTACTTTTTTTCCTTTTATCATGCGGTGACAGTTAGCGCGCGAAAATAAAAAATATACGCAGTAAACAGTTTTTGAAGAAAAGAGAATATTGGGCATTTATGGGATTTTATCCCAAACTTTTAAACAACTTTGGATTATGTAGTTTTAGCTACTACATTGAGGGACTAAATTAGCCCTTATAATTTGATAGAATGAAATACCTGATTACCTGTTTAATTACGCTTATAACCATTTCTTTTACACAAGCTCAATCTCTTAAGGGGTCAGTAAAAGATGACAAGTCTGGGGAGACCCTTATCGGTGCAAGTGTTGTGGTTTCAGGTACTCAAAAAGGTGCTTCCACCAATGTAAATGGTGAATTTGAGATCAAGTATTCAGGCGTATACCCTGTAAAATTAGATGTTTCTTTTATTGGATATACAAATAAGTCTATCGAAGTTGCTGCTCAATCTGATAATATTAGTATTTCACTTTCTGTGGATGAGGAGTTGTTGGATGAGATTGATGTAATTGAACAACGTTTAAGTAAAAAACAACAAGAATCTGCCTTGACGGTTGAAGCGATGGACGCTTTAGCCATTAAAGAAACGCCTGCCGTTAGTTTTTATGATGGTCTTGGAAATCTTAAGGGAGTTGATTTAACCTCTGCTTCAATCGGTTTTAAGATTATTAACACAAGAGGTTTTAATAGCACATCACCTGTGCGTTCACTTCAAGTTATTGATGGTGTAGATAATCAAGCGCCTGGTTTAAATTTTTCATTAGGTAATTTTTTGGGCGCATCTGAATTGGATGTTTTAAATGTGGATATTATTGCTGGGGCTAGTTCAGCTTTTTATGGTCCAAATGCATTTAATGGAGTAATTAGCATGACTACAAAGGACCCTTACATGTTTAAGGGGATAAGCGCATCGGTTAAAGTTGGAGAAAGGCAATTAACTGAGGTTGCAGTTAGGTGGGCAGATGCAATTAAAAACAAGGATGGTATAGAGAAGTTTGCTTACAAGTTGAACTTGTATTATTTAACTGCTAAAGATTGGGAAGCGGATAATTATGACCCTATAACAGATAGTGATTACCCAATTTCAAACCCAGGGAGATATAACGCTGTGAATACGTATGGTGATGAGGGTTTCTTATCTGGAAACAGTGATTATGATGATGCAATTAGTGCAAACACAGATCAATATGTTGGTTTAGGAAAATTTTACAGATCAGGATACAACGAAATTGATTTGGTTGATTACAATACTAAAAACCTGAAATTGGGAACTTCCTTACATTATAGATTTAAGCCTACACTAGAACTTAACTATTCATTTAATTATGGAACTGGTACTACGGTCTATCAGGGAGATAACCGTTTTAGTATTAAAGGAATTCAATTCTTTCAAAACAAACTAGAATTAAAAAACAAAGACAAATGGTTCATCAGAGCTTATGCTACAAATGAAAATGCAGGGAAATCTTATGATGCTTTTTTTACAGGATTAAGAATGTTGGAAAGACAACAGACTGAACAAAATTGGAATACAAGTTATGCAAATAATTGGGGAGCTTTTTATAGTCAACAAGTAAGAAACCTTCCCGGCTATGAACCTTCTTCTAATTATCCGAATTTAAGCACGCAAGAGTGGTTTGAGACAATTTATTCACCATTTATAGATGCTAACTTGGAAGCGATCCAAGAACTGCATAGAGAAAATTTAGCATTTACAGATGCAAGTAAACTTCAACCTGGTTCTGAAGAGTATAATAAATTATTTAATGAAATAACATCCACAGAGCTGATAAATGGAGGTACTAAACTTTACGATAAATCTGCATTATACCATATACAAGGGGCTTATAATTGGGATATTGAAAATGGTAAAATTACAGCTGGGGCAAATTATAGATTATATGCTCCAAACTCCAAAGGGAACATTTTTAATGAAGTTCAATTTGAATTTGATACAATAATTGGTGGTATTGCTCTTTACGACACGGTCTATACTATTATCAGAAATAGTGAAGTAGGTGCTTACGGAGGGGTTGAGCGACATTTTTTAAACGAAAAATTAAAAGGTCAAATAACATTGAGAGTGGACAAGAATGAAAATTTTGATGTTTTATTCTCTCCCGCAGTTAGCATGATTTTCAATGCAGACTCTAAAAATACATTTCGATTTTCATTTTCATCAGCAATAAGAAATCCGACCCTACAGGATCAATATTTGAATTATAATGTTGGGATTGCTACCTTAAAAGGAAATTTAGATGGGTATACCGGGTTGATTACTCCAGCGTCTATGGATACTTTTATTAACATGCGATTCCCGAGTCAAAGTGTACTTGAGTACATGGATGTTCCAGGGATTGAGCCAGAAAAAGTTAAAACGTTTGAAGTAGGTTACCGCGCAACTGTTTTGAAAAGATTATACATAGATGCTTCTTATTATTATAGTCTTTATGATGATTTTATCGGATACGTTGTTGGGATAGACGCTGTTTTTGACCCTGCGGTTCCTGCAATTCCACAATCGCTCAGTGTTTATAGAATTTCCGCTAATGCAACAAGCAGAGTGACTACTCAAGGGTTTAGTGTTGGTGTCAACTATTATCTAAGCGATATCTGGTCAATAAATGGAAATTACACTTGGAATCAGTTGAACAAAACTGGTGCGGATGATCCAATAATACCAGCGTACAATACGCCTGAGAATAAATTCAACATAGGTTTTTCAGGTAGAAAATTTAAAATTCCATTTATCCCTAAAAACAAATGGGGTTTGAATGTAAATTACAAATGGGTTCAAGGGTTTAGGTTTGAAGGGAGTCCTCAATTTACAGGAGATATCGAGTCTTATGGCTTGTTAGACGGACAAATTAGTTATGATGCCAATCCTGTTACAATCAAACTTGGAGCATCAAATATGTTAAACAACAAAGTATTTCAAGTGTATGGAGGCCCTAGAGTTGGAAGGATGATTTACCTTTCCTTGCTCTTCGCCCCACGAATAAAAAGTAATATATAATTATTAATAAATAAACAAAAGAAGATGAAAAAGAAACTACTCAATTTTTGTATCCCCTTAGCGCTAGGTTTAGGGTTTACGGCAAACGCACAAAGGTATTGCAGTGAAATATTTAGTGATAGCCAAATTCAGGTTACATCAGATGTAACATTTGACAACAATGTTGATTTTTTGAGATCGGATTTTTCTGATCAAATTGCTGTTGTTACAGATATTACAGCTATAAAAACGGCATTGGCAATGGGTAACCCTATTCCCCTGAAGTACTTTTTAACAAATGACGCTAATACACCGGTAGGTGATTCCACCTCAGTCAAGGTCACTCCTGTTAAGATGGATATCTATGAACCAATGCAGAGCATCGATAATGTAACAGATAGACCTGTTATAGTTTATGTACATACTGGAAATTTCATTCCACCTCCTTTTAATGGTCAACCCACAGGAAGAAAAGAGGATTGGACTGCAGTTGAGTTATGTAAACAATGGGCCAAACGCGGTTTTGTTGTGGTTTCGGTTGCATATAGAGGTGGATGGAACCCAGTTTCACCAGACGCTGCAGTAAGAAGAGGAACTCTTTTAAATGCTGTTTATAGAGCAATTCATGATGTGAAACAAGGTGTTCGCTTTCTAAAAAATGACGCAGAGGCTTCAAATACTTATGCTATTGACAAAGACAACGTTATATTGTATGGTCAAGGCTCAGGTGGTTATGTAGCTCTGGGCTATGCAACTTTGGATAAAAATTCTGAATTAGAGATTCCTAAGTTTTTAGACCCTTCAACTACTCCGTCATCTTCTTACATTAACAGAACGTTTGTTGGTGAAATAGATGGGACTGGAGGTATTGTAAATTTATATACCAATCCAAACAATCAAAACTCTGATATAGTGATGATGGTTAATGCAGGAGGAGCACTTGCTGATTCTAGTTGGTTAGAAGCTGGAGATGTGCCAATGGTTGATATCCAATGTGTGCGTGATCAATTTGCGCCATTTACTCATGGGTGGGTAATTGTTACAACGACAGGTGAACAAGTTGTTGAAGTACAAGGACCAAATATTTGGATGAAAAAAGCAAATGCTTTAGGTAACAATGCGCCTTTCTATAACAATACGTGGACTGATCCTTATACTACAGCTGCAAAGTCAAGATACGGTCAAACTTATAGCTATTGGAGCCCAGTGGATCCAACAATAACTGTTGAGAATGATTTGGAAGGATGTTTTCCAGTTGTATTGCCATTAGTTACGGCTGCACAAGCTCCGCTGCAAAATCAAGCAAGCCCTTGGGAATGGTGGGACCCTACTCACCCTTTGGCTACTGCAATAGTGTCGGCAGGTCCTCCACCTGTAACTGCGCATCAAGCTAATTTGCTGTCAAATCCTGACATGAGTGAAACGAAAGGGAAAACTTACCTTGATACTATTCAAGGCTATATGATGCCAAGAGTTTGTGAAGTATTGAAAGCAAATGGAGTAAACATTGGTGTTGAGGAGAATCAAACGTTATCAAGTTTCTTAACTGTATACCCTAACCCAACGAACGACTTTTTGTCTTTGGATAAGGTAAATGAAATTAATATTGATAAAATTGAAGTAATAGACTTATCTGGAAGAGTTGTAATGACATCTTTCTCAAATGAGAACCGCACAACAATTGATTTAACAAGTTTAAATAGCGGAATTTATATTCTTAAAGTTGAATCTGACAATGGAACATTGACTCAGAAAATTGTAAAACAATAAGAATTTATTTATTCTTTGTGAAAGCCACGCAATAGCGTGGCTTTTTCTTTTTTATATAATCGCTAGACTTACATTTGCGCCAAATTTTTCAATTATGCTTGTTTCATACAATGGTGAGATTCTAGAAGATTACGAATTAGAAATGCATGCAGATAACCGTGCATTTAAATACGGAGACAGTGTTTTTGAAACGATGAAATTCAGCAATGGCAAGATCAATTTCTGGGAGGATCATTACTTCAGATTGATGAGTGCCATGCGCATTGTGAGAATGGAGATTCCAATGAATTTTTCACCTGAATTTATCGAATCAAAAGTCTTAGAACTCTTACAAGCGAAACACAGCGAAAAGCAAAGTTGTAGAATTAGACTTTCTATTGTTCGTCAAGATGGTGGATTATATACGCCAACCTCTAATGATATCGACTATCTAATTGAGACAACTGTAATTGAAGATGTTGAATATGAATTGAATGTTACTGGTTTAAAAATGGATGTTTTTAAAGACCACTTTAAGCCTAAAGGATTATTGTCGAATATTAAATCTACCAATTGCCTTATTTATACCGTAGCTGGAATCTTTGCAAGAGAAAATGAATTGGATGATGTTATATTGATAAACGAAGATAAGCACGTGGTTGAATCTGTAAGTTCAAATATGTTTTTGATTAAAGGAGATAAGCTTATCACGCCCACAATAGAATCTGGCTGCTTAAGAGGTGTGATTAGAAAGAACATTTTAAAGATTGCTTCAAAAGCAGGGCTAGAAGTAGAAGAAAGAGATTTCTCACCGTTTGAAATTCAACGTGCTGATGAAATGTTTTTGACCAATGCGATAAAAGGCATTCAATGGGTGGCTAGTTTCAAAAAGAAATCGTTTACAAACGATAAAGCAAAAGCTCTGCTGGTGGAATTAAATAAGACCGCTAATTAAACAAAGGATCGGCAGGGGAGTTTGCCCATAAGCGGTAATCGCCACCAAGATTAGAGAGTATTTCACGCCAAGGGTTAGAATCTGAATGTTTAAAAAGGTCTATAGCTTTTTGGTTAATAACAATCCAGCTTTGTTCTTCTATTTCACTTTCTAGTTGATGTTTCCCCCATCCTGAATAACCAAGGAAAAAACGAATTTCATTTTCATCCATTAATCCTGTAGAAATGAGCATTTTGATTCTTTCGATATCACCGCCCCAAAACAAATTATCAGTAAGACTAATGCTTGTCGGTAGCAGATCTCCGCGGGAGTGAATAAAGTATAGATTTTCTTTTTGAACAGGACCACCATTAAACACAGGCGCATTAAATTCAGGAAAATCTTTTAGGACTTGACGCATGGAAAGGCCCATTGGCCGGTTGAGAACAAACCCAACTGTACCCTCATCATTGTGCTCAGCAATTACTATTACAGTTCTGTCAAAAGAAGGGTCTCCTAAAAAAGGTTCTGCAACTAATAATTTACCTTTGGCTGGTTTTTGGATTTTAATCCTCATGGTGACTAAGTTATATAATATCAATCAATATCAAAATAGAAGTTTTTAAAAGAATGGCGACTGAAAAAGATTTTAGAGATTTAAGAACAGATTACAGCTGGGGGACTTTAGACGAAGCAAATGTCAAACAAAATCCATTTGAATTGTTTACTGATTGGTATGAGGAGTATTCTAAGACAGATGCAATAGATTCAACTGCAGTGACAGTTTCTACAGTAGATGAAGAGGGGCAACCAGATTCTAGGATTGTCTTGTTAAAAGAAATAAGAGAAGGGAAATACATTTTTTACACAAATCATTCCAGTAAAAAAGGACGTGACTTAGCTAGAAACCCTAAAGTACATTTAATGTTCTTTTGGCCTAAAATGGAAAGACAAATTAGAATAAAAGGTGTTGCCACTTTTATGGAAGAAAGTGAAAGTAGAATATACTTTAATAAAAGGCCGTTTGAGAGCAGAGTAGCTGCGGCTGTATCACCACAAAGTTCTATCGTGCCTAATAGAGAATATTTAGAGGAAAAATTCTTTTCAATATTAAAAGCAAAAGACGATAATGCTGAAATAGAAATGCCTAAAGATTGGGGCGGAGTGAAAGTAAGGCCTACTGAATTTGAATTTTGGCAAGGAAGAATAAGTAGACTTCATGACCGGATAAGGTTTAAGCAGAATGGAGGTAACTGGAAGATTGAAAGATTAGCACCATAAAAAAAGCCCCAACAGCGTTGGGGCTTTTCTTATTTCGTTTGCTGAAATTATGCAATTTTTTCATTCAGGTCAGAACCTGCTTTGAATTTTGCAATGTTTTTAGCTGGAATTTGGATAGTAGCTCCAGTTTGTGGATTACGACCTTCACGAGCATTTCTTCTAGAAACTGAAAAAGATCCGAATCCCACTAAAGAAACACGACCACCTGAAGATAAAGTACCACCTACAGCATCAGTAAAAGATTGAAGTGCAGTTTTCGCTTGTGCTTTAGAGATACCTGAATCAGCAGCCATTTTTTCTATTAATTCTCCTTTGTTCATAGCATTAAAAATTTTTAGTTAAACAATATTTTGATTAGTAACACTAACAAATTTAACCGAATCCCCCATCCACACAAGGATTGAGCCCATTAATAGCTGTTATTGTTGATAAATTCGACTAATTGTTGATAACGCGCTTGTTTTTCGGCCTTTTTTCAGCTTAAATGTCCTATTACGCTTAGGTTTTCTTGCGTTCTAAAACCATTTAGAAAGCTTTTCACGTCCATTTTCTTTTTCCCAGGCCATTGCAATTCATCAATTTGGAGAATTCCAGTGGAAAGAATCAATTGGATTGTGCCATTTCTAAAAACAACTTTTCCATGTTCTTTGTTTGATTCTGTGCTTACAATAGAAGTTTTATAAATACGCAATTGACCGATTTTTTTTCCGTCTTGGTACAGTGAACTCCACGCAACTGGATACGGGCTCAAACCGCGAATAAAATTGTAGTTCTTTTCAATTGGCTGAGACCAATTAATCTCACAATCGTTTTTAAAAATCTTTGGAGCCGGATTTTCCTTTCCTGTTAAAACTTGTTGTTTTAATTTCAATTTCCCATCTCCAATATTTCTGGCTGTTTGAACAACTAAATTAGAGGCAGCATTCATGAGTTTATCATGCAATGCACCAGCGTCATCAGAATCTTCAATAGCTACTTCAATAGAGTCAATCATTTTACCAGAGTCAATTTCTTCATTAATAAAGAAAGCCGTTACACCGGTTTTTTTATCTCCATTCATTATAGCCCAATTGATAGGCGCAGCTCCACGGTAGTTTGGCAGAAGTGAACCGTGAATATTGAATGTACCAAGTTTTGGCATTTGCCAAACCTCTTTTGGAAGCATCCTAAAAGCAATAACTATAAAAAGATCTGCATTCAAGTTCTTTAGTTCTTCTAGAAACTCAGGCGACTTTAATTTAAGTGGCTGTATGACTCTAATATTATGTTCTGAGGCATATTGTTTAACTGCAGACATTCGCATTTGTTGACCTCTGCCTGAAGGTTTGTCGGCTACAGTAACAACAGCTTTAACATCAAAGTTGTTTTCAACTAATGCTTTTAAAGGAGCAACGGCAAAATCTGGCGTGCCCATATATACAATTGAAGGTTTTGTCATAATCTTAATTTAGCACAAAAGTAGGGGCTAGGCTAGGATTTTAAAATCTTATCACCCTCTTTTTTCAACTCGCCACTTTCAAGCATTAATCGCATCAATTCAATGGCTTCTTCTTGCAAATATGCTGGCAACGAGCGAACAATGCGCTTAAAGCTATTGTCTTTTTTTAGACTGTTTAGAATTAACATTCTAATATCAATGGAATCATCCTTCCGGCAATTGTCACAAGTCCCACAATCTTGCTCTAACGTTTCATTAAAATACTCAAGTAGAATTTTATTCCGACACTTTTTAGGTTCTTCCACAAAACGTTTTAAACTCTCAAACTTATTTTTTCGAACCTTTAATATTTGAGCATGGTCTGACTTGTTTGGATTAAAATATTTTGGGTCAATCCTATTCTGAAGAAAAATTAAAGATTCTCCTTCTGAAGGTGGTCTAAACCATAAGAGTTTGCGATTATAGAGCTTGTTTAACTGTTCAACAACGAGCTTAATATTCCGGTTAAGCCTTTTGGCTGTTATTCTTAAATCTACCTTAACCGGGAAATCAGAAATACCACCATAGGACCGCACAAGGGTTTTTATCAAAAGGAGAGATTCAGGTTCACTGGATAAGACCGCTTCATAATCTTGTGCTAGATTTAGTTTTATCGCAGCAGCTTTGCTCTGATTTGTTAAGTACTCTATGTATCCTTGACGTTGCAGAAAGCTCAAAGCATTCAGCGTTTTTTGAGTATCGAAATTATATTTCTTACAAAACTCTATTAGGTTAAAATCAGCTTCGTGAAATTCACCTTGGCCTATTGCAACTTGCAGGTGCGTTCCAAGTTTTTGATAAACAGTCTTTATTTCAGATAAACTTGGGTAAAGTTCAATCCATTTATAGTGAAGTCTTTCAAAATCACTTTGGGTGTAAAATAAAAAAGCCTCACTTAATTCTCCATCACGGCCAGCCCTTCCAATTTCTTGATAATAGCCTTCTAAATCTTCTGGTAAATCTGGATGCACTATTGCGCGAACATCAGACTTGTTAATGCCCATTCCAAAGGCTGTTGTTGCAACAATAACTTTCGTTTCCCCATTTATCCAAGCTGTTTGTTTGGCCTTTCTAACATCTATAGATAAACCAGCATTAAAGTAATCTACGCTGACTCCATTATGCTGCATGATTTTAGCAATTTCGATGGTCTTTTTTCTACTTCTTACATATACTATAGAACTGGATTTGTTTCCTCGAAAGACTTCTAAAGTTGGATTTAGCTTATCTTCAACTTTACGGACATTGAGCTGGATGTTTTTTCGTAAAAACGAATTTGTAAAAACCAGTGCTTCATTAAGCTTCAAGTGCTCTTTAATATCCTTTAGTACTTGCGTATTTGCAGTAGCAGTCAACGCAAGGATTGGAACCTTTCTTACATAATCTCGAATTTCATTTATGCTTAAGTAAGGCGGCCTAAAGTCATGACCCCATTGCGAGATACAATGTGCTTCATCAATGGCGATTAGATTCACCTTAATATGAGATAATCGCTCTCGCAGCCACTTGCTCTTTAGTCGTTCTGGTGAAACAAAAAGAAATTTATAATATCCATTCTGACAATTATCCAATTCACGATCTAAATCTGATTTGCTGAAACCTGAGGTTAAGGCAACAGCTTTTTCATTCAATTGATTTATCTCTTTTATCTGATCATGCATTAGAGAGATTAAAGGAGAAATAACTAAGGTCAAACCATCCTGCAAAAGGCCTGGAATTTGGTAACAGATCGATTTACCTCCGCCAGTTGGCAGTAAAGCAACACAATCATTCCCATCTAATATAGATTCTATTATTTCTAACTGGTTAAGTCTGAAGTCAGGATAGCCCCACTTTTGGTTTAAGAGTTCTCGTGGCTTCAATTGCTGGATTTAATGTGGTTTAAAATGAATTGAACGCGCTCCTTTACGGATAGTCTTGGCACTTCTATAAGTGTGTACCCATAATCTTTGTAAGTTTTAATGAGTGTTTCATGCAGCAGTGTGAGCTGAGCTAAACTCTCTTTACGTTCATTGTCTTGATGAAATATTTCTCGCCAAGGAGGGGTGATAAACACATCTTTGCTAAAAGTTAGTTCTTTACCAAGAACGTCCCACTCATCTAACACATCAACTTTATCTAAATGCAAATAGGCAATCGAATCGTATACACTTCTATCGTAAAACGTAATTCCATCTATAGCAGCATTGTATTGTTCAACACGACCATCAATAACCTTTTGAGAGAAAGCCATCAAATTGTCCCAAGGTAGAACTCGAGTTCCTTTTGCCATTTCTTCTCGGATAATTTCACGAGATATTTCTTCGAAACAATTATATCCTTCTGCGATGAGCGCGTTTATGATGCTTGTTTTTCCAGTTCCCGGTCCACCCGTTAGAATTATTCTTTTCTTCTGCACAATATTCTAGTGATAAATTACATTTTGATAAGCAAAGAGTAGTGGTTTTTTACCACATTGCAATGTTTTGAAAAATACAATTACAATGCGAATATTTTTTGCGCTTTGCGCTATGATTTTTACACTGTCTGTTTCGGCTCAATCAAAAAAAGCAATGAAGGCTTTTGAAAATGCAAAACGAGCCATACAACAAGATGATTTTGATTTAGCACTTTCTGAATTAGATAAAGCCATAGACAGCTCTCCAGACTATGCAGATGCGTACGTTTTAATTGGAGATATACAGCTTACGAAAAACGAACCAAAGCTCGCTAGCGATGCTTATTTGGATGCAGTTAACAATGGAGGAGGCCAGTTTTTAAATTACAAATTAGGCATAGCTCAAATGAATAGTCTTCAATATGCTGAAGCGGAAATATCTTTTTTGAGTTATTTAGATTATGGTAAAGTTAGACCAGAGACCAAAAAGAAAGTTGTGCACTTTCTAACGAATTGCAAGTTTGGTAAAGTGGCAGTTAAGAATCCTGTACCGTTCGACCCGAAAAGTGTTGGTGCCGGAATAAACACCCTGAATTATCAATACCACCCAGCAATATCCATTGATGGTAAACTTTTGGTGTATACCCAATTAGACAATCTGAATGGGAGAGATGATGAGAATTTTTATTATGCAGTAAAAGAGAATGACCTTTGGAGCGCTGGAAGAAAAATGGAAGGCGCTATTAATTCTAGATACAATGAAGGCGTTCAAAGTTTAACCGCTAGTGGCAATTACATGTTTTATACAATTTGCGAGCGAGATGACAGCAAAGGCAGTTGCGATATATATGTGGCGAAGTATTTAGGTGAAGGTTTATGGAGTCAAGGCAGAAATCTTGGCGATAGCATCAATACTCGAGCTTGGGAGTCTCAACCTTCGTTAAGCCCAGATGGTAATACTTTGTTTTTTGTCCGTGGATCGAATATGCAAGACAAAAACACAGACATTTTTTTCTCTAGCAGAAATAAAGAAGGCAAATGGAGCAAGGCTAAAGCTCTTTCTGAAATTATTAATACACCTTTTAGAGAAATGTCGCCATTTATACATTTCGACAATAGCACTCTTTATTTTGCATCTCAAGGTCACCCGGGGATGGGCGATGCTGATTTGTTTGTGTCTCGAAAAGATGAAAATGGGGAATGGGACAAACCAGAGAATTTGGGTTATCCAATAAATACACCATTTGAAGAATTCGGTCTTGTTGTCTCTTCAGATGGAAAGTCAGCCTTTTATGCTTCAGACAGAATCGTTAATGAAAGAAGGACAAGAAACATTTATGAATTTGAATTGCCTGAAGACAAGCGTGCAAAATCTGTGGCTTGGTTAAAAGGAAAAGTTACTGATGAGAAAACAGGGAAGCCATTAAAGGGTAGTATAGAAATAGTAAATCTAGAAACTGGATTACCATGGGTATCTGCCAGAGCTAATTCTCAGGGTCACTTTTTCACTGTTTTACCTGCAAATACAGATTATGCACTAAACATTGAAAAAGAAGGATACATGTTTTACTCTGCAAATGTGTCGCTAAAAGATCAATCTTTCGATGAAGCGTTCATGCAGAAGGTAGAATTATCACCAATAGAAAAGGGTTCTAAATTGGTTTTAAACAATATCTTTTTCGAGACAGACTCTTACAAATTACTGAATAGATCAGAATCTGAATTAAAAACGCTTTTGACTTTCTTGGAAGCCAATCCTCAAGTCAACATACGTGTAGATGGTCATACGGATAATCAAGGGAGCGATGCTCATAACGCAACTTTAAGTAAAAACAGAGCAATTTCAGTTAGAGAGTATCTGATGAGAGCAGGAATTAGTAATAGCCGTATTTCTACAAGAGGATTCGGATCATCTCAACCCATTTCCAGCAATAAAACAGAGGAAGGAAGAAAAATGAATAGAAGAACAGAGGTAATAATTTTATAATTAAACACTTGCTTTATCCTATTTAATTAACAGATTATACTACTTTCGAAACTTCCTAACTTATTTTTCATGAAAAGAACAAGTTTACTAGTCTTGTTAATTCCATTACTAACGTCATGTCTGAAAGACCTCGATTTTGACAATGTCGATAATTTAGAGTACCGTGGTCAATGGGTATTACCCGTATTACAAGCAGAACTTACTTTGGAAGATGTTGTTGCAGAGGACTCTACATTCACTGTAGATTCAGATGGCGGCATAAGAATAATATTTGAGGAAGATTCAATATTTGGTGCTTCCATAGCCGAATTAGTAGTAATTCCTGATCAAGATCCTCAACAAATTCCTTTTATCGTTGGCCAAACGATTCCTCCATTTAGTATAAGTCTTGGCACACTTGGAGCTGGCGAACAGCTCAAGAATATTACCATGGCTGAGGGGAAATTAAAATGGAGCTTAGTTAACCCCAATGTTAGTTTAGCAGAGGTAGAAGTAGCAATTTTAAATGCTTCTCTCAATGGTGATACAGCAAAATTTAAATTAATTGGTAGTCCAAATAGTACTTCAAGTGGTGAAATTGATATCTCAGGATTGGATTTTCAACTAGAAAAAATTGACAATGGTGTTTCTACTTTTAATAATCTTTCCTACAGAACTCAGATATTGAATGATGGTGGAGCTTCCTCCGGGACTAAATTTGATGCGACTATCCAGTTGGTTGATATTGTTTTAGAAGATGCCATTGGTTATTTTGGTGATCGATCTGTAAACCTGCCGAGTTTATCTCAAAACACTAATATTAGTGGTTTTGAGAGTATTCTAAATGGATTGAGAATTGAAAATCCAACGATCGATATTAAAATGATCGGCAACATTGGGATTCCGTTTCAATTGGAAACAGATATGGATGGTATTAATAAAAATGGAAATGTTTTACCATTATCAATTCCTCCAGCTGTTTTTAATGCGCCAACTGTTCAAGGAGACTGGGATACGTCACATCTAAGTATTGATAGAAACAACAGTAATATTGTAGATTTCATTTCAAATGTTCCAAAAAGCATTGCTTTTGCTGGAAAAGTTCAGTTGAATCCGAATGGTAACACTGGAGTAGACAACTTTATAACTGGAGATGGTGAATTGAAAGTAGGTATTAAGATTGATATCCCACTTGAGATTAAAACGCAAGATTTACTTATCGAGCAGACGATTCAAGAATTTAGTTTAGGAATAGAAGAAGAGCAAACTAGCGCAATAGAAAAACTTAAGCTTCATTTTAAAGTGACAAATGGGTTTCCATTCGATGCTGATTTAAAGCTTGTGTTTTTTGACGTGAAAGACGATGGTGCAGGAGATTTTACTGTTACCCCTCTAGATTCAGTAGATGTAAAGTTGTTGACTTCTGCTGTTGTAGATGCATCAGGCCGCGTAATTACACCAACAGTAACCCGATCTGAAATAGAATTTGATCAAGAGAATATTAGTAACCTAATTGATGCTGATCGTCTTCAAGTATTTGTTACCCTAAATACTTTTAACAACGGTAATGACATCGTTAAGCTTTATACAGACGACTTTATAAAAATTGTTTTGGGAGTTGATACTAAACTTAAATACAAGCTATAATGAAGAAAGGCCTATTTATTTTCGCGTTTCTTTTCGCTTTTAGCGTTGGTAATGCTCAGTCATTTTTAAGTATATACAATTTCAACCATGTTAACCAGAACTTAATGGTTAACCCTGCGTCACCACATAATTATAAACTAGTTGTGGGTGTTCCCGGTCTCGGTGGATTAAGTACGCATGTGAATAATAAGAACTTGGTATCTTTTTTAGAAAAAGATGGAGACCCTAATGAGAATTTAGGAAATGCAATAAATCAGCTAAAGCCAGAAGATAGAATTAACACAACTCAATCTTTAGACGGAATATTTGTTGGTTTTAAAAGTAGTAAAGGGTACTGGACAATTAGCGCTCAGCAGAAAACTGATTTTAACATGACAATGCCTGGCGAGATGCTAAAATTCTTGTATTTCGGTAATGCCGGATCTGGTTATGTTGGGAAGACTTTAGATTTAAGCAATTTTAACATTGAGGCTATCGTACGAAATGAATATGGTATTGGCTATCAACATAAAATAGATAGTAATTTAATAATTGGCGGTCGCTTTAAATATATTTCTGGAGTTTCTAACATATATACGCAAAGGTTTAACGCTTCCATTTACTCTGATATCGAGAATATAAATGTAAATACAGACATACTGCTTAACACTTCAGGTATTTATAACGGAATACTAGACACAGATGACATTGTTGGATATTATTCTGGTAGTGCTTTTAGTAAAAATACCGGAATGGGTTTCGATCTAGGTGTCTACTATAAAATAAACAAGCGTTTTGATGTTTCTGGTAGTATTCTAAATCTTGGTTGGATTAAATGGAATAAAGACTTAAAAGGCTTAGAGGTAAAAGGAGATTTCGACTTTTATGGCGTAGAAGGTAGTTTTCCTTTCGACTCTTTAGATTTTGGAGGATTTTTAGACAGTACAGTGTCGAGAATAGAAGTAAATGAAGTAGATATTAATTCGTATTCAACAACGCTACCTTCTCACTTTATTTTATCTGGACAATTTTACGCGAATGAAAAGAATGTCTTTGGATTACTTTATCAAGGTTCTTTCTGGAATGATAGACTATACAGCAACTATGGTGTTATGTACAATGGAAGATATTCTAAATGGTTCAACCTTACCTTAGGATACTCTGTTATAGATAATTCACTTAACAACGTGACTTTAGGTGCTTCTGTTAGGCTTGGTGCTTTCCAGATATATGCTTTAACAGATAATACGTTTGGCTTCTTGAACCCAAGTGAAATTGTTGCAACTAACGTAAGAGCCGGAGTGACCATTTCTATTCTCGATAGTCCGAAAAACAATAAATCGAAATCAAAATCAAAATCAGAAAATTAAGAAACACATGAAAAAATCATTTTTATACCTAGCCTTAGGAGCTATTTCGCTTAGCACCTTAAACAGTTGTGAAGAGTTAGAAAACCTTTGCGATATCCAAGAATCAGATTTAGGAACAGGAGATGTATTTGTAACATCTTTAAATCATATGGTTGATATCTATAAACGAGTAGATGCCGCTAGCAAAGATCCTTTGGTCACAGGAACAGGCTCTACAGTTATAGATGGAGCAAAGTGTTTCAAGAGTGCAGATACAGATACATTATATATTGATTTTGGTGTTTCAGAAGTTATTTGTGCAGATGGTAAGTTGAGAAAAGGTTTAATCTGGGCTTATTTAATTGGAGACTACAACCAGCCAAATGGAGAAGTAAGTGCTGAGCTAGAAAATTATTTTGTTGATGGAACTCAGATTACCGGAGATATTGATGCTAAGAATAACGGTCCAGCAGCAGATCCAGATTTTAGTATAACTACAACTAGTTTTATTGTGGAAGGGGAGTCTAATGTTGATTATACTTTAGGAGCTTTATGGGAACAAGGGTTTACAACAGCTGAACCTTCTGATGATATTTTTAATGTTTCGGGTACTGTTTCTGGTAACGATACAAAGAATAATAAAAGCTTTTCATCTACGGTAATAGAGCCTCTACATTACGTTAATGCCTGTGCAGATGGTATAGAAAAAGGAAGAATGGATATTGATTTAATTAGCGATACAACAATTGCAATTACGATAGATTTTATTGAATCTGATGGTTGTAACAATTTATTTGAGGTGTCTGTAGATTGTCAAGGCAGTCCAATTTCGTTTACTTACCCAATGAATTAAACAATCTTAATTAAGTGAAAAAAAGGGCTTCAAAGCCCTTTTTTTAATATCCATACTTGTTTTTCCACTTACTTTTCAAAGCACGTCTCAGCGCATTTTCGCGATCATTGTTGCCTGGCGAATAAAATCGTGTGCCCACTATTCCATCAGGTAAGTACTCCTGAGCGTTAAAATTTCCTTCATAGCCGTGACTATAAGTATATTCTTTTCCATAGCCCAGTTCTTTCATCAACTTAGTAGGCGCATTCCTTATATGCAAAGGCACTGGTAAATCACCATGATCTCTAACAGCTTGTTGGGCTAAATTAATAGCCTCATAACTAGCATTACTTTTTGCTGATGATGCTAAATACGTTGTGCATTGAGCTAAAATTATTCTTCCTTCTGGGAAACCGATTTTACTCACAGCATCAAAACAGGTGTTTGCCATAACTAACGCTGTAGGGTTTGCATTTCCAATGTCTTCAGAAGCCAAAATAACCAGTCTGCGTGCGATAAACTTTATGTCTTCTCCACCTTCAATCATTCGTGCAAGCCAATAAATTGAACCGTTAGGATCACTCCCTCGAATAGACTTTATAAATGCAGAAATGATGTCATAATGTTGCTCCCCATTTTTATCGTAAAGCGCCAGTTTATCCTGAAGCTTCCCCTGAACCATCTCGTTGGTTACTTCAATTGAATCATTCGTTTCATTGGCAATTATCAGTTCCAATAGGTTTAACAGTTTTCGTGCATCTCCACCTGAAAAGCGAAAAAGCGCTTCATTCTCTTTTATGGTTATTTTCTTTGTCTTTAACCAACTGTCGTTTTTAAGTGCTTCAGAGAGTAATTCTTCAAGTTGACTTTTATCTAAAGATTTTAAAGTGTAAACCTGTGCTCTAGAAAGCAATGCTGCAATTACTTCGAAACTTGGATTCTCTGTAGTTGCGCCAATAAGTGTAATTGTGCCGTCTTCGACAGCACCTAAGAGTGAGTCTTGTTGTGACTTACTAAAACGATGAATTTCATCAATAAACAGAATAGGGCGTTTTTGTTGGAAGAGACTGTTTTCTTTTGCCTTAGAAATAATCTCTCGAATGTCCTTTACGCCAGAATTAATAGCACTTAATGAATACATTGGAACGTCTGCTTCTTTGGAAAGAATACGTGCGAGCGTTGTCTTTCCAACACCAGGAGGCCCCCATAAAATAAGTGATGGAATAAGTTTGGCTTCGATAGCTCTTCTCAGAAAACCATTCTTGCCTACCAGATGATCTTGACCTATATATTCATTTAAATTTTGTGGGCGAAGTCGTTCTGCTAAAGGTGCTTGCATCGTTAAAAATTTGTCAAATTTAAGTTCCTTATTGGGTTAATGTCAAACAATCCTAACTATGTTCTACATTTACTCTGACAATGAGTGATAATAAAAAATTATGGTGGGTTTTTGTTCAGCCCTTTCTATTTGTAGCCTTGCTTTGGGCAATTTTCGGATTGGACTTGTATTTAGACTTGAACCTGTATCAATATAGTCTTTTACCAAGAGATTTTAGCCAGTGGTTTGGCGTTTTTACATTTCCATTAATCCATGGTGGAATAGACCATATTGCAGGCAACACTTGGTCTATTTTTATTCTATTAGCAGCAGTGCGCTATTTCTTTCCTCAAATATTTGGTAAGGTATTTTGGGCTTCATTTTTGCTTCCAGGTGTAATTACTTTTTTCATCGCACGACCTTCATTTCATTTAGGAGCGAGTGGAATGGTTTACTCCCTCGTGGCTTTTCTTTTCTTTAGTGGAGTTATCCGATTAAATCGATATTTATTGGCGTTATCTATGCTTATGGTATTTCTGTATGGAAATTCAGTTTGGTATATTTTTCCCATTGAGGAAGGAATAAGTTGGGAAGGACATTTAAGTGGTGGAATCATTGGATTAGCCTTGGCCATAGTATTTAGAAAATCTGAACCTACTGTTTACGTTAAGGAGAAGGAATATTTTAAAGAAGAGACTAGTGAAGACGACCCAATAATTGGTGATTTATGGAAGCCGCCAAGTGAAAGAAAACCTGCAGAAGAAAAACCTCAATCTCCTTTTGTTTACGTTGTTAAAAAAGAGAACAAAAGTCTATGAAACTATTACTTACCCTAACCTTAACTTTATTCACACTTTTGTCTTTTAGTCAAGAGTATCTCTATTTAAAGAAGAAAGGCACAACTAAAATGAAAGCGTTGGTGCTGTATCAAAAAGCATCAGTAAAAGATAAAGTAACGCGCAAATGGACAAAAGGAACTGTAACAAAGTTTTCCGATAGCACCATCACGATTAACGCCCTGCAGTATAAGTTTGAAGATTTAGAAGCGATTCGTTTTGGAAACAATGGCTGGAAATTTCTAGGCTCAAGCTTTAAAGCAGGCGGTGTCCTTTTTGGAGGAATAGTTTTAGTGAATGGCTTAATTAATAGTGACAGTTTTGATCAGATGTCCACGCCACTTGCGGTTGCGGTGGGAATGTATGGTGCAGGATGGATATTTGATTGGATTTCGAGAAGAGGGTACACCCTTGAAAAGTATCGCGTAGAGTACATTAGAATTAATTAACGCAATTAGGTTCAAGTCTTTTTAATTATAGTTCAGGTTGAGTTGTAATATTTAGTACTTTGAAATCATAAATAATTAGTAGCAACCAACATTATTTCAAGCCTGAGTATATGTCTCAACAACCTTTAGAACTCATTTTAGCAAGACAATTTGCCGACAGTATGACTATGGCAGTTTTTTTGGTGGATCCAGAAGGGAACTTACTTTTTTACAACGAAGCAGCAGAGGATATTTTAGGTATTCGTTTTTCAGAAACAGGAATTATGCCGGTTGGAGAATGGTCTTCTATTTTTAAACCGACTGATTTTGATGATAATCCCATACCTCCTTCAGAACTGCCACTCGTAGAGACTTTAAATACGCAGAGGCCCGCGCATGGAACGTTTTACATAAACAATAAAAAAGAAAAACACGTATCCATAACGGTTACATCAATACCAATAGAAGGAAGGCCTGACCGATATCTTGGTGCAATGGCTTTGTTTTGGAAATCTCCTGAATCATGAAAGTAACTGTTTGGGGATGTCGTGGTTCATTGCCTTCACCGGGTCCTGAAAAGAATAAATATGGAGGAAATACTTCTTGTGTTCAAGTAGAGCATAAAGACACTTGTCTTATTTTAGATGGTGGGTCAGGAATTCAGAGGCTTGGTGCATCATTTGGCGAAAAATACAAAGAGGTTCACATCTTATTGTCACACCTGCACATAGATCACACTATGGGGCTTGGTTTTTTTCTACCTCTATATAATCCCAATGTTGAAATTCATATATGGGGCCCATCTACTACAATAGAACCACTTTTACAAAGGCTTAGACGTTATTTTTCACCACCATTATTTCCAGTTAGATTGAGTGAGCTGCCAAAGCATCCGGTTATTCATGAACTGAGCAACAGTGAATTTACCATAGGGGATCTTGAGGTTAAATCGAACTATATATGCCACCCTGGTCCAACCTTAGCTTTTAAAATATCTACAGAAAATGCATCTTTTGCGTACATGCCAGACCATGAAGTTGTTCTAGGCTCAGCTAATTTTCCATACGAGCCAGAGTGGACAAGTGGCTACGACATTGCCAAAGATGTAGATTTATTGTTTCACGATTCACAATACAGATCAGAAGAATATGCTGCCAGAGTAGGATGGGGGCACAGTTCGATTAAGGACTCTGTTGAATTTGCTAAAATGTGTAATGTGAAACGGATGGAACTATTCCACCATGACCCGCTGCATACGGATCAACAGCTTGAAAAAATTATGTCTG
>ERZ767310.557-NODE-557-length-22913-cov-5.094059_pt1 | contig 22913 bp, 16 predicted proteins | sample MGYA00374954_ERZ767310 | MGnify/ENA primary metagenome ERZ767310 (study PRJEB28948, sample SAMN06267188) | marine metagenome | isolation source: Columbia River Estuary | place: USA:Columbia River Estuary, USA | collected 2013-07-23 ...
ATCAACAATGTCTTTAAGGTTTACATTCAGCGCGTTTGTTTTAACATCATTATGGTATGCCACTACAGAACCATAAAAATACTCTGAAGCTCCTGGAATTAAAGTAATTAAATGTGCTACTCTACCACCAGTACAGCTCTCTGCTGTAGATATAGTAAATTTGTTTTCTTTTAACAACTCGCTTAACGCAAAGGTCGCACCTCTCGCTTTAAACGCACCAATCTTCTGAAAATTTTCACATTTGAAATATGCATCAACTCCTGTTAAAGCATTAAATGTTGAATTTGTAAAAACAGGTGTTCTGTTTATAAAAGGTGCTATTCTGGCATGCGCCTCAAGAATTTTTTCTTTGGTCATAAGCAACGAGAAACTAATCTATAGATCGAGCAGTTTTATAATTAGAGAGTGACTGCTGTTGAATATTTTGCACAATGATATATTGACCCGTTGGGCTTTTCTTAGGAACCATAATTGGAACTGCTTTCAGTTTTTCAAGCTGTACGTTTAAGTTGTTTTTCGTACCCGGAATTGCGCTAAGTATTTGCGGTTTATACCCTCTTTTCAAAACACGCACTTCTATTTTCCCGTGAGCCATATCGCTCTCCGGAACGCGAATAACAAAAGTTCCATCTTCTTTAGTTTTCGTTTCGATGATAATCTCACCGTTACGCTCTAATTGAACTTTTACTTCATAAATATTTTTTCCTGTTTTTCGATCTGAAATCACTCCTGAAACCTCATAAAAAGCGCTGTCGGCAAACACTCCTAAACATAGAAGTATAGCTAAAGCGCTATAAATAAATTTGGCGGAATGATTTTTCATGTTTGATTTTCAGGCTATTCTAACGAATTTAGGGTTATATCTTCAAATCGACCTTTACCGTCATGCAATTCACAAATCTTTAACAACAGAATTTCCTCGAATTCTTTTTCAAAATTTGAATTAAAAACAAGATCTGATTTATTTCGATAACCTTCATTTAGTCTCGCCACCATAGCACCTTGACTAAATTTACGCAGACTGAAAACCGCTCCATATACATTCCCAGAGCCGAGTTTCTTTTTGTCAAACATGTAAGCATACAATAACAACTGCAGAACTTTTTCCTTCTTCTTTTCAGCATCAAAGATTTCAGCCAGTTCCTTTATTTCAAGATTCTTTTGCTCTACCGCCCCTGTCTTGTAATCGATAATGTATATGTCATTGCCTCTTTTTTCAATTCGGTCTGCCTTTCCAACAAGTTTAACCTCAATGTCTAACTCCTTTAAGTAGATTGTTTTTTCTAGCCTTTCTTCAAGACTTATTAACTCTACCGGAGTTCCTTTGAGTAAAAGTTCTTGGCTTGTCTTTTCATCAATTTTTAAAAAGTTAAAAACCATTGTTCTGGCAACTTGTAGAACCAGCAAGTTCTTCCCCTCGTTTAATTGCCCTTTTTTATAATGCTCCTTAAATTTCACTTCAAGTAAATCTGGAACAATTTTTTCCATGTCTTTGAAATCATTCTTGTCCGGGAAGGAGCCTATAAAAGGTTTGTATAAATCTTCTAAAACATCATGCACAACGACACCTAAAGTTGCGTAACCCACTATTTCTTCCAGTTCGTTTTCTTCGCGGACACGTAATATTTTGTTAAAATAAAACTCAAGTGGATTTCGCACATATTCAGACAATGCCGTTGGAGTAACTCCCTTCTGGAGAAAGTCTAATATGTCACTTTTTAACAACTCCGATTTCTCTACTTGCGTAAACATTTCTAAACTTTCATCCTTTATTGATATAGACGATTCTTTTTCGAAAATGGTTACACCTTCACCTTTCCATTCATTTTCAATTTGTCGAATAAATCGGCTTTTTTCTTTTCCGCCAATTCCACCAGAAGTGTTATTGTAAATCAAGTGAATGTTCTTTGCGCGCTGCAATAATCTAAAGAAATGATAGGCGTAAATAGCATCTCTTTCGTTGTGAACAGGCATTTTGTAATACCTTCTTATATCGTAAGGAATAAAACTGTTGTTACTTTTTCCTGATGGAAGAACGCCTTCGTTTACAGTGGTTAGAATGAGGTTGTCAAAGTCTAATGTTCTTGTTTCCAATATTCCCATGACTTGAAGACCCATTAATGGCTCTCCGTAAAAAGCCACCTGCTCTGCACTCAATGATGTTTTAAATAAGTCGGTTACAATAGAATAGTTTAATTCAATGTTGGCGGTAGCTAAATCGAGAATCAGGCTCCTAACTACGGTAGTGACATTAAAATAAATCTCCTTTTCAACCGCTGAAAGCTTTTGTTTCTCAGCAAAGCCCTCAAGTGCTTCAATGAGACGGCCAAGAAATAAACTCGGTTCTTCTTTTTGATAAAGAGATGTCAAGAACAATGACGATATTTTGCATTCTTCTAAAATCTCAATCATGTCCTGCTCTCTCAGAAAAACCAGATTTTGTTCTTTTAGCTTATTCAACAATTCTATACTAACAGCTTTTCCGTTTTCACCTAATGTGTTTGCAACTGGACCAAATTCAAGAAGACGCTCCAAATCCTTAAAGTAAATGGTTGGCTTTACCGACAACTTGTTTTTTATCTTCAATGCTGTTAATACAAAAATGCCAGGGTTGGCCTGCCGCAAGCCCATTCCCATTGTAACATTCACCTCTGTAAAATCCTCAGGAATTGAATTTAAGACTGGCATTAATAGATTCTCATCCGCCAATACTACAGCCGTATTAGACGCCACTAAAGACATCCCTTCTAGTATTTCCCCGACCTTTTGAGCCTGATCTAAACTTCCTCCAGTTGCATAAATGTTGATGTTTTTATCCTTTAGCATCGTTTCACCGTTCAGGTGAACTGAGCCTGAATAGCGCTTCCATGCTTCTCGCTTTTCTCTGATAAAGAAACCTGCCTCTTGCTTTTCGTTGTTTATATAATATGCATCCGAATCCCAATAAATGGTGCTTTTCTTGTCTTTCAAAAGATGCTCTACAACCTTTTCTTCTGCTTTGTTAAGTGCGTTAAAACCAGCAAAAACAAAATGCTTGATGTTCTTTGATGCACTAAACTTATCTAATGACTCTAGGTTTTCAGCGGCAGCTCTATACGCTAGCCCTTGCCAACCCATCTTTTTATCATTGCATTTTTTTGTCAATGCATGGTATAAAGGTTTAAAGGTTTTCCAAATCTCTAGAAACCGATCTATGAGAACATACGTCCCTTCTGCGTCTGCGCCCCATCGTTCAATAGTTTTTGCAGAAACCATATTTTCAAACAAGTCATCAGATGCTACCAGATGTCTATCAATCTCATTGAAATCATACAAAGCGGTATTTGCCCATTTCATAAAATCTTCAAAGCTGTCATGGCTCTTTAGATCTAATTCTAGATATGTTTTGTAGGCTTCAAACAAAAGAGCGTTTCCCTTTAAAGGATGAATACCTGTAAGTTGAGTGACGAACTCTTCGGCCGTTAGCAGTAAAGGTGCAATTGCAGGCTCCTTAATTATCTCGGCCAAGTACTTTTTAAAGAATATCTCAGCCCTTCTGTTTGGGAACAAAACACATATGTTTTGTAGGGGAACATTGAGTTCTGTTACAAATTTTGCTACTGTTTTTAAAAAAGGTGTCGGCATGAATCAATCTGAAAAGGCTAAGCATCTAAAATAATTTTTTAGCACCTCAACATTCATTTTTCAACAATAAAAATTCCGATTATATTTAGTTCCAAATCAAACGCTATGGAAAAAGAAATTAATTGGTGGGTGCCGGTCCTAAAAGGACTCGTGTTTTTCGCTCTTGGAATTTTTATTATTAACCAGCCAGACGATGCTAGCATGGCTTTTATCACCTACATAGGTCTTACTTTAATTTTAATTGGAATTGCGCTTGCAGCATTTGCCTACTACACTCGAAACAGTCTAGAAGGGTATAAAAACTATCTTGTTCTCGCTATTGTTCTTATAGTTCTTGGCATTTTTATGCTGGTTGATCAGAAATTAGCCGAGACATGGTTTAGCATAACACTTGGCCTGGTTGTCGGTTTTAGTGGCACAATGAATTTATTGGTGTCTTTTAGCATTAGAAAACAGAATGTTCCGTTTTGGGTTTGGGTTCTTGTTGTAAGTCTATTTGAATTGCTCATTGCAGGAATTTTTATTTTTTATCCGAGAATAGCAGGGTTAGGACTAATCACAGTTATCGGGGTTGGTATGATTATATTCGGAATGGCCAATGTGATTATTGGAATTAATCTGAAACGTTCCGCTTCATTTATTAAGTCAATTGACGAATGAGAAACTTATTCTTTTCTATTTGTTTTGGGCTGTTTGCTTTTGCAGGAAACGCACAAAACTCTAATCCTGAATTAGAACTTTATCAGAGTATTTTCAATTCAGAAAAAAGAGTGATGGTAACGGAGTATATGAACCTCAGTGAGGCGCAAAGTGTTTCCTTCTTCTCAGTTTACGATGCTTATGAAGCTGACAGAGCTGAACTTGGAAAACAAAGAATTGCGCTGTTACAGAAATATGCAGACAACTATGAAAAAATGACCGAAGAATCTGCTGCTGAACTTTTAAAAGACGCCAATTCATTTTATGGCAAATTAGAGAAGAACAAAGCAAAGTACTCCAAGAAAATGTCTAAGGCTGTTAGTGCAAAAAAAGCGCTACAATGGCTTCAATTTGAAGAATATTTGGATCGTGTAATAGGTCTATCCATAATGGAAAATGTTCCATTTGTTGGCGAGTATAACTAAACTGATTTCCAATAATTCAACGCTACTATGCTTGTACGTAATTACTTTCCTTTTAGAGAAATTGTTGAACGTAACTGGAAGATTTTTATAGCAACTTCTGGCTATGCTGCATTTATTTCTTACCTGCACACGACCAAAGATTTAGACATGCAACAGTTGCTGGAACTTCCCTCATACATACCTGCTGTTCTAGGTACATCTCTTGCTTTCTTTTTAGGGTTTATTACAAACTCGGCATACGACCGCTGGTGGGAAGCACGAAAAAAATGGGGCGCTATTGTAAATGATTCACGAAACTTTGGACGGCAATTACTGACCTTTGTTGACACCTCTGATCCTAAAACAAAGAGCATTGTTGAAAAAATGGTGTATCGCCAAATCGCCTGGTGCTATGCTTTAAAGCATCAACTACGAAGACAAGATACTTCGGCAAGCCTCCAAAGGATTTTAGGAAAAAAAGATATGGAATCACTGAAAAAATGGTCTAATCAGGCGAATGCGCTTACGTTCATTCAAAGTGATGCCCTCAATAAATTAAAAGCCGATAGAAAAATTAACCTTTTTCAAACGCTTCAAATAGAGCGCACAATGAATGCTCTAATGGATCATTTAGGCGCTTGTGAGAGAATCAAGAACACCATTTTTCCCACACAGTATAGCTTCTTTGTACATGGGTTCATCATCGTATTTTTAATCTTGATTCCACACGGCACGGTTTCTAACATGGGATATTGGTCTGTACTTTTAACATTTGGAATTGGCTTTGTTTATTTAATGATTGAAACGATAGAGATTAGCATGCACGACCCATTTGATATGGAGCCGAGTGATACACCTATGAGTGCTATTTGCAGAACGATAGAAATTGATTTGATGCAAATGGCTGGAGCCAAAAAAGTACCAAAACCAGTTACACCTGTAGATGGTATTTTACACTAACTTTAGAATTCAGGACGCCCAAATACTAAACAATGGCAGAACCAAAAGAAGAAATAACCCAATTATTAAAAAGTGTGAACGCGGGCGATACAAAAGCCGCGAATAAACTTTTCCCCATTCTTTATGATCAACTAAAAGATATGGCTGGCCGGTATATGCATTTTGAAAACAACAATCACACTTTACAAGCCACAAGCTTGGTGCATGAGGCCTACTTAAAATTGCTTGATCAAGACAACGTAGACTGGCAGGGCAGAACGCATTTCTTGGCGGTTTCAGCCCAAGCGATGCGCAGGTTGCTGGTCGATCATGCGCGCACTAAGAGTAGAAAAAAACGTGGGGGCGATCAAAAGAAGGTTGGTATTGAAGTCATAGAGTGGTCAATATTAGATCCTGAAGTTAGTGAGCATGTTTTAGCCGTAGATGAAGCTTTACACAAACTCACGGAATTAAATGAACTACATGCTAAAATCGTAGAAATGCGCTTTTTTTCAGGCATGACCGTGCAAGAGGTTGCTGACGAATTAGGTGTTTCCAAACGCAAAATAGAAAGCGAATGGACCATGATAAAAGCCTGGTTGAGAAAAGAATTGAATGAATTTTAATGACGAAAGATCAGTACAATACGGTACAATCTATATTTCAACAACTTTTAGAAGTTCCAGAGGCAAAAAGGTTAAATAAACTTAGCGAACTTTCTAGCGATCCAGAAATAATTAAGGAAGTAAAGTCTCTTCTAGAATACAATAACGATTCAACTTTATTGAGTAACAACAAGCACTCACACCCGCTAGTTGCAACCAATAAAACGAAAGAGAAACATTGGTATTCCTTTGTGTTTACCAGCACAAATGTTTTTAGAAGCACACTAGCAATTGCTCTAGGGCTGCTTTTAATTCTTGGTATTTGGACGCACAATTACCTGCGGGAATCTCTTCTTGATGTTCGTCATGCAGAATTAAGCAGGACGATTAACTCCTTAGAGCTTTCGCTCGACATTTGGATAAAAGATTACAAGCATGACGTTCAAAGTTTTAGCCGTGACCCCGAAGTGAAACAGGCTATTGCTGACTATCTGGAAAACCCTGATTTTAAACCAGATATTGTTAATCTCTTCGAATCAGACTTGGATCTAAACCGCTATTCTGGTTACGCCATAGTGACTTTAGATGGAATGGTCATCCTTACCTCAGATACAACTCGGAAACCTTTTCCTCTTCCAAATAATTCTGGAGAAGCTATTACTTCTGTTATAAGAGGTGAGACTCGATTTGGCCCACCCATTTTTCTCTCTGAATGGAACAGAGCCGATTCCAATTCTATTCCTAAGCAAAATGTTTGGGTCAGCCACACGATTGTAAATAGTGAAGGAATACCAATTGCCATTGTATCGCTTGCAAGAGCGGCAAAAAAAGAATTTTCCCACTTGCTAAGTGTTACCCATATGGGAGCCACCGGAGAATCTTATGCCGTAGATCCAAATGGCATGTTACTTACAAACAGCCGCTTTCAAAAACAAGTGTTGGAACTTGGTTCAGAGCATTTTTCCGAAGGGGACTCCATCTATAATTTCTTTGTGCGTGACCCTGGTGTTTCCTTGAAAAACCATAAACCCGAGGAGCCGAAAGAGTTATGGGCCCTCACAAAACCCGCTCAAGCTATTCAAACCTATGCCTTCCTTAATGAAAAAAAGTTAGGGTTGATAAAAGAACCCTATCGCGATTATAGGGGCGAAGAAGTCATTGGTGCTTGGCTGTGGTTTCCAGAGTATCGTTTTGGTGTCATTACAGAAATAGACAAAAACGAGGCGTATTCTATTCTGCCGGTAATCACAACATCCTTCATTATTGTGGGCATAGTTTTAGGCGGGTTCTTTATTCTGAGCATGTTTAGCACATTAAAGATTGTACGCCTTTCTGAAAAAATGAACAGAGATAAGTTTGGGAGCTACATTATTCAAAAGCAAATAGGCGAAGGTGGAATGAGTAACGTCTATCTGGCGGGTCATGAACTCTTGCAAAGACCAACAGCTTTAAAGGTGATTAAACCTGAGGCCTTGAACGAAGTTTCTGAAAGCCGTTTTAAAGCAGAAGCAAAACAAATTAGCAGACTCAGGAATCCACACACCATAGAATTGTACGATTACGGTGTTACCGAACAGGGTACCATTTATTATGCAATGGAATACCTAGACGGAATCAATCTAAAGGAACTGGTGAAATTAACTGGAGAGCTTCCTGTCAACAGAACCATTAAAATCTTATTGGATGTTTGTTATTCGCTTAAAGAAGCACATGATTTAAATTTAATTCATCGAGATATAAAACCTCAAAATGTAATGGTCTGCGTCCTGGGCGGCATATATGACATGGTGAAAGTTTTAGATTTTGGCTTAGTAAAAGATCTTGAACATGACAATGGTGAAGAACTCACAAAACAGACCGACATAACAGGAACGCCAATCTATATGGCTCCTGAAAGAATTACAACGCCAACGAAAACGGATACGCGGTGTGACGTTTATGCTTTAGGCGCACTTGCGTTTTACATGTTAACTGCAAAGCCTCTATACAATTATAAAAATGATCTAGATGTCATGTATCAAATTATAAATACTGTTCCCGAAAATGTAAATAGTTTGAGAAATGAAGTCCCGGAGATTCTTAGTAATTTAATTTCTGCCTGTTTAGAAAAAGACCCTGACGACCGTCCGGAATCTGTAGACTTTTTAATTCAAGTTCTAAAACAATTAGCCATAGAATTACCGTATTCCGAAGAAGAAGCGATGTCGTGGTGGAAAAGATTTGAAGGATAATTGCGGATTATGACAACAAACTGCGCTTATAGTAGTAATGGAATTAGCTAACTCGATTTATTATTCAGGGATTGGGAGGAGAAAAGTCAATGAAGATTTTTTATATCCCGAATTTCCAAGTAATCAGAACAGCCTGTATATGGTTTGCGATGGCCTAGGCGGAATGGCCTGCGGTGAGCTTGCTTCAAAGATGACGGCTTTAGCCGTTCAAAACTATATGGACAAAGTAGAGCTGTACTCAAAGGATGTGGTTGCTTCTTCTATTCACTTTGCAAATAATCTGATTAAGGAGTTTTCTAGCGAACACCCTAAAACAAAAGGGATGTCTTCTACTCTAGCAATGCTCGTGCAAAATGAAGATGATTTTTTTGCGGGCTGGGTTGGTGATTCTAGAATCTATCACATTCGTGATGGTGACGTTCTTTTCAAATCTAAAGATCATTCTTATAAAGAGCTTTTAACATCTATGGGTGTTGAAGAAGAGGAGACTAAGGGAATGGGACATATCATTACCCAAGCAATTGGTGGAAAGCAAAAGATTAAGCCTGGTTTAGCAAGAATTGGAGATATAAAAACAGGAGATTATTTAGTTTTACTCACCGATGGGGTCCTAGAAGGTGTGCCTGAAGTTGAGTTTTTGAATTATTTTAAATCCAAAAATGAATCAGAGACTATTCTAGAACAAATTGTAAACTTGTGCTCAGAAAAATCAAGAGATAACCATACATTGTACATCTTGAAAACAAAATAATTTATAATGAAAAAACTAGTTCTACTTGCCATAATCGCAGTTAGTTTCAGTGCTTGTCAAAGCTCTATGAGTGTCGTTTCAGACTCTGACAAGAGTGTCGATTTTAATAAATACAGAACCTTTCAATTACTGCCTTGGCCAGAAGAATTGAACAATTTGGTTAGTCGCAACTCACAGCTTTTAGTAGATAAATCTATAAAAGAGACTCTTACCCGCTATGGCTATACGCTTGTTGATAAAAACGCTGATTTAGTCGTGAGTACTTATGTTCATATTGACGAAGAAAAAGGTGTAACAGCATACAATAACTATTATGGCTCTTCATATGGTTATGGTGGTGGATTCGGATATGGATACGGATATGGCTACGGTGGTTATGGTGGTGGAGTGTCGACTACCACTTACCAGGAATATTCTTATGAGGTTGGAAGTTTGATTTTAGATGTTTACGACCAAGCAGAGAAAAAGTTGGTATGGCAAGGAATCGGTACGGATCAACTTTCCGATAATATTAAAAAAACACAAAACAAAATACCTAGCTATGTTAGACAGGTATTGTATGACTTCCCAAAAGTAGATGCAAAATAAGACACTCATGAAAAACGTAATTTCAAGTTTAATCTTCATCTTTTCAATTGCTCTTTTTTCTTCTTGCAGCGATGGCATTACTGTAACCTCTGATTTCGATAAGAGTGTAGATTTTAAAAACTATAAGACCTTTGGTTTTATGCCTTGGCCTCAAGAAAACGATGCGGTAATCAATGAATTTGACAAACAGCGCATCGTAGAAGCAATGAAGGCTGAGTTTATCGCAAGAGGAATGACAGAAGTTCCTGGGCCTTCTGGAGATATCGCTGTGAATGTTTTCATTACCGCTGAGTTGAAAACAGAAACTCAAGCGTATACAAATTACTACAACAATGGCTACGGCTATTACTACTCTCCTTACAGGGGAATGGGAGGAGGTGGAACTTCTACCACGACAGTTAGAGATGTAGATTATGTTGTTGGAACGGTAATTATTGACGTTTTTGAAGTTGCTGGCAAGAAACTAGTTTGGCAAGGTATAGGTCAAGGTGTGGTAGATGAATCTCCAAACACCAAGAAAAAAGATGAGAATGTTGATTACGCCATTTATAAAATCATGGCGCCCTATCCAGTTGCTAAGGCAACTAAATAAAACTTAACCCCGATTAATTTCGGGGTTTTTTATGCTTCTCTTTTTCTGCAAGATAGCTTAATGTTACCCAGCGCTTCCAGCCAATAATCGCTTTTTCTTTTGTGGATAAATTTGCTAAATCGGCCTTATCCCATAGCTTTGGTAAAAGTGATTTATTCATTTTACTCAAGGCAGAAAAGAGCTGTAGTTTCATCCTGAAAAAATAAGGCTTTTCCTTTTATTATAATTTTGGTATTACTATTGTTTTTATTCAATCCATCTTTACTTTTAACAAAAAAAAACTGAATGCAGCAAAATGCTCTACGCCCCTTTTCTTGTTCTTATACCTCTCAAGTTCCTCAACTCTTAAACCAGCTTGGGTGCACGCTTGCCTTAAGCACTTATCAAGCAGGTAAGGTTGTTTTTATTTCTGCAAAAGACAATGAATCTCTTGTACAATTGCCGCGCACATTCGACAAACCTATGGGGATAGCATTGGATAAAGACAAGGGAAAGCTAGCGTTAGCATGCAAAAGTGAAATCATTGTATTTAAGGATTCTAAAGAATTGGCATGGCATTACCCAAAGTTTCCTAACACCTACGACAGCCTCTATTTACCTCGCGTTTCTTATAAAACAAGTTATTTAGATTTACATGACTTGTCATTTGGCGTTGATGGCATTTACGCTGTGAATACTCTTTTTTCTTGCATCTCGACCATAGACGAAGACTACAATTTTAACCCTTTTTGGAAGCCAAAATTCATTTCTGAAATGGTGTCGGAAGACCGTTGCCATTTAAATGGGATGGCGCTTGAAAATGGAAAGCCTAAATATGTATCATGCTTTAACCAAGGTAATACAGCGCAAAGCTGGCGTGAAAATATTGCTAAAGAGGGTGTTTTAATAGATGTCGATTCTAATGAAGTAATTGCGGATGGGTTAGCCATGCCGCACACGCCAAAACTGATAAATGGTGAGCTCTATATTTTACAATCTGCAACAGGAGAATTAACCCGAATTGATCGCAAGAGCGGAAAAAAAGAGACTATTACACAATTAGATAGCTTTGTGAGAGGCATGGACATTTGTGGCGAACATCTTTTTATTGGCCTTTCTAAATTAAGGAAAGGCTCAAAAACTTTTGCAAAGTTGGCAGACAACTTTGGTAAGAATGAGGCTGGCATTGCTATTATTCATCTTCCAACGGGAAGTTTTGCAGGTCAAATAACTTATCAGAATTCTGTTGAAGAAATTTACGATGTGAAAGTTTTACCAAACACAAAACGCCCGAACATATTGAACCCGTTAAGCGAAGAAAGTAACATGGCTGTTTCTACGCCCACAAGTACTTTTTGGGCTATTAAACACGTAAACAATTAAACTATGAATACATACTATTACGCGAAAACGAAACGGCAGTACAAGTATTTGGTAAAACGAATAAACAAACTGATCTCAACAAATGAATGGGAAACCCTTTCAAAAAAACAGCAAAATAAATTTAAAGCTCGCCTTAAAAGGCTCACGAGTTATTTAACTTCTGTATTTAATAAGACTAGTGTCATTAAATCAATGGGCGCTGCGGCACTTGTCCTAGGAATGGGTGTGACGGCAAATGCACAATCTTTTAACTCGTCAGTTCAAAACCCATTCAATTTAAGCAAAGGTCCAAATATTAGTATCCCCTCACTAGCCGATATTGATGGTGATGGAGACTTGGACTTTTTTAACATCGAACAAAATAGTTACTACGATGTGGAGGTTGCTTATCGTGAAAACATCGGAACAGCTACGGCTGCAAATTTTGGCCCTGTTCAGCTTAATCCTTTTGGCATAGCAACAGATTCTACAGGCTTTAAGTCATCATTTGTTGATATAGATGGTGATGGTGATTTAGACATGTTTAGAGGGACTTACTATGGTAATTTTATCTATTATAAAAATACTGGAACTAAAACAGCACCTCAATTCTCCAATTCAACAAATAATCCTTTTAACCTGTCTTTTCAGGCCCTGCTCCCTATGTTAAATTTTGCAGACTTAGATAACGATGGAGATATGGATTTAATGGCTGGCTCTTACTATGGAGACTTCTATTACTTCGAAAACACAGGTACTAAAGCCGCTCCTAATTTTGCCGCAAGTCAGCAAAACCCATTTGGTCTTACTACTCTTGGCTCTTACTTTTCTGCACCAGAGTTTTCTGACGTTGATGGAGATGGGGATTTAGATATGCTGTCCGGAGAAGAATATGGCAATTTTAAATATTATAAAAACACTGGATCTAAATCTAGTCCTGCCTTTGCTTCAGTGGCAACAAATCCATTTGGACTTGTAGGATTAACTAATGAATATTCCTTTATTGCATTTGCCGATTTAGATAAGGATGGCGATGACGACATCATGGCTGGTGACTATTATGGAAACAATTTTTATTTTGAAAACGCATCAAGCATCGGTGTGCCCGAAAAAACCCTTAGCACTCAATTAAATGTTTTCCCAAATCCTGCAAATGGAATAGTGAACGTTTCTTTAACTCAAGAATTGGGCAATGCCGAAGTTGAAATTACGTCACTGTCTGGACAGCTTGTTTTGTCTGAAACAATAGAAAGTACAAACAATGCTTCGATTGATGTTTCGAAATTGGAAACCGGTGTTTATATTTTAAAACTAAAAGCCAATAATCGAGTCGGAATTAAAAAACTTGTTATTCAATAAGATGAAAAGAGGCCTTTCCGGCCTCTTTTTTTGTTTTTAAAATTGGCTATTGTGTACATTCGTTTTTTCAAATAAAAATCATGTCAGAGTTTATTACCTCAACACTGGAAAATGGTGTTCAAACCATTACCCTTAATCGCGCAGACAAATTTAACAGCTTCATCCGCGAAATGGCCTTCGCCTTTCAAGCAGCATTGCGCAGCGCTGAAGAAAATAAAGACGCAAGAGCAATTGTAATTATCGGGACTGGCAAAGCTTTTTGTGCCGGTCAGGATTTAAGCGAAGCCATCGACCCAAACGGACCAGAACTTACCAAAATAGTAAGCGAACATTACAACCCGATTATTGAACTCATTCGAGTGATTGAAAAACCGATTGTGGCCGCGGTAAATGGTGTGGCTGCGGGGGCTGGTGCAAACATTGCTTTGGCGTGTGATATTGTTATTGCCAAAGAATCGGCTTCTTTCATTCAAGCATTTAGCAAAATTGGGTTGATACCAGATAGTGCCGGAACATACTTTTTACCCCGATTGGTAGGCATGCAAAAGGCTTCTGCTTTAATGATGCTTGGCGATAAGGTTTCATCAGCGGAAGCTGAACAAATGGGCATGATTTACAAAGCTGTGGCCGATGAAGAGTTTGAGGCTTTAGTTTCAAAAACGGCATCAAAGCTGGCGCAAATGCCAACAAAGGGATTAGGGCTTACGAAGCGTGCATTAAACGAATCGTATAAAAACAGCTTAGATCAGCAACTCGCTTTAGAAGACAAGTTGCAAACTGAAGCCGGACATTCTTACGATTACCAAGAAGGTGTAAATGCCTTTTTAGAAAAAAGAAAACCTCTATTTAAAGGAGAATAAAAATTACCAGATGAGCTTAATGAAAATTGGAGTGATTGGCGCAGGTGCCATGGGAGCAGGAATTGCACAAGTGGCCGCTCAAAATGGTCATGACGTTATTCTATATGATACAAAATATGCCGCTTTAGAAAGAGCTCGACATGGTTACGAAAAGATCTTTGCTCGCCTTGTTGAAAAAGGAAAGTGGAGCGAAGAAAAAGTCAAAGAAGTAACCTGTAGAATTCATTTTGAAAACCATCTCGACAAGTTCGAAGACTGTGGTTTGGTTATCGAAGCTATTGTTGAAAACCTCGACATAAAGAAAAGTGTTTTTGGCGCTTTAGAAGATGTTGTTTCTGAAGACTGTGTCATGGCTTCCAATACGTCTAGCCTCTCAATCGCAGCGATTTCGAGTGCTGCGAAAAATCCTTCTCGCGTAATGGGTGTGCACTTTTTTAACCCTGCACCGCTTATGCCGTTGGTTGAAATCATTCCTTCTTTAACGACATCAAATAAAAAGGCAGAAGAAATAAGGGCGCTTATTGATAGCTGGGGAAAAGTGACTGTATTGGCGAAAGACACGCCCGGCTTTATCGTAAACCGTGTGGCTCGTCCATTTTACAGCGAAGCCATAAAGCTATATGAAGAAGGCGTTGCTAATATTCCAACAATCGATTGGGCGCTGAAAACAATTGGCGGTTTCCGAATGGGGCCATTTGAATTGACAGACCTCATTGGTCATGATGTGAATTATGTGGTTACCGAAACGGTTTGGTCGCAGTTTTTTTATGACCCACGCTTTAAGCCTTCCATTACTCAAAAAAGACTTTTAGAAGCTGGCCTTTATGGCCGTAAATCTAAACGTGGCTTTTACGATTACTCTGAGGGTGCAAACAATCCAGCTGCGACTGAGGACGAAACCCTAGGCAATTTTATTGTAGACCGCATATTAGCGATGCTTATCAATGAAGCAGCTGATGCTGTTTTCTTAAACATTGCTTCTATTAAAGACATTGACTTGGCCATGACAAAGGGGGTAAATTATCCTAAAGGTCTTTTGGCTTGGGCTGATGAAATCGGCATTTCTACAATTGTTAAACGTTTAAATACATTGTATGAAGAATATGGCGATGACCGCTATCGTGCTTGTCCTCTTCTGAAAAGAATGGCAAAAACGGGTTCTACATTTTATGGAGACTAAAGAAATCTTTACTGACATTTTAGAAGCTCCCTTTGGGGAGCTTTTTATTTCTGCCACAGATTCTCATGTTGTTTCTGTATCCTTTTTAAAGTCGGTGCTTGTCAATCCAAATCAGCTAACCGCAGAGGTGAAAACTCAACTCACGGCCTACTTAAATAAGACCCTCACGGTTTTCGACTTACCCTTAAAACCTGAAGGCACCGTATTTCAAAAATCTGTTTGGAATGAATTAATCAAAATTCCTTTCGGCATTTCTATGAGTTATTTCGAATTGGCAAAACGGTTGGGAGACGAAAAAGTTATTCGAGCTTCTGCAAGCGCAAACGGTAAAAACCCTATTCCCATAATTATTCCATGCCACCGTGTTATTGGTTCTGATAAGTCTTTAACCGGTTTTTCTGGTGGAATAGAAAATAAACGCTGGCTGTTGACTCATGAAGGAATTATTGGCCCAGACTTATTTTCATAAAAAAGGCCGGTTTCCCGGCCTTCACTTTACTCACTTTTTACAAGTCGCTTTGTAAATCTATTCCCATAAGTGTCTGTAATTCGAAGGAAATACACACCCTGTTTTAAAAGCTCTGTGTTCACCTATACCTAATCTTCTTTTATTGCAGACCTTTCATAACTCATGTAACCCAAGACATTAAATATTTCTACAGAAAACTCTTGAGAACCTTGATTTGTTTTCATCATCAAACGATCGCTAAAAGGAATTGGTCCCACTTCAATTGTTTGCAATAAAGGCTTCTCTCTTATATTTAAGTTAGTCCCTGTCCAATGTTGAGCTCCATCACTAGACCAATCGTTATCTCGCGTTAAAGGCGGGCCTCCAAGTACAAATTCTCCTACAGTCCACAAACTTACGGTGACGGCAAGAGAAGCAAATGGGTTTCCGGCAAAGCCATATTGAATGTAACTGGCCATATCGAACGCAGATGGATTAGATTCATCTACATTTCCATACCATAATGCAACCGAACCTTCGTTAAGTGGAAGCGTAAATCCCCCCACAACGATGTCTGTTCCTGCTGGAGCGTTCCAATTTCCACTCATTAAGGCTAAAGAACTCAAAGCAAACCATTAATTATTAATGGTCATTTTCATAGCCGATGCATCGAACGTATTTGACGAAAAGTTGTGAAATGTGATTTCTGTTTCTTTTAATGAACTGTGCTTAACAGCAAACGTGTCATTCATTATAAACAGGGTAAAAACTAAAAAAAGTATAGTTCTTTTCATGTCAATATATTTTAAATTGTTAGCTCCTTAAAGGTAATATTTTTCTTTCCTCTTTTTTTATTGTCCATATTGAGTAAATACGGTCCATTAATTAGTTAACGTGATTGCCTCTTTTTTTTTGTTTTTACATAACGTATTGGTCTCAATTGAGTCTAAAAACGATAAGATACTGTTCCTCATTTCTTTAAATAAATGTGCCTTCTATATATGTTTATTAATTTTCTAACATATTTAAAATTATATGTCTATTTTCGAAAACTGTCGTTTAACATAAATACATACTACACGATTATGGAAAGAAAACTACTAGAACAGACTATTACTAATAATGAAACGGTCTGGCGTAAATCACACCTAACCAAATTAAAATCTCGAGCTACAGCTTTTATGGCTTTTGCGATTCTGCTATTTTTTAGCAATTCAGCGCTGGCTCAAACCACATATTTAACAAATTATGCAGCTGGAAGCGGAAACCCTGGTGGGGTTCGTACTCAAGCTGATTTTGGAAATACTGGAGCTTCAGTTATTTTAGCAGGATCTGCGGCTGCAAACGGATGGAGTTCGGTTTATGCTCTGCCTTTTAGTTTTAACTATTACGGTACGGCTGTTACACACTTAAAAGCGAGTGGAAACGGAGTAATAACCTTTGATACAACTGCTACAGCAATACCTGCTGACGCAAACACAAGTTTACCGGCAGCAGCATCTAACATTCCCAACCAATCCATTCTTGGGTTTTGGGACGCGTTTACAGGAGCTGCTCCAACCGGCAGTAATGATGCTGTTTGGGCAGGTGTGGAAGGAAGTTCTCCTAACCGCCAAGTCTGGATAAAATATCATTCTTACGAATATGGAAATAGCGGTACTGGTAATGTTGCTTCATTTGCCTATTGGGCAATTGTTCTAGAAGAAGGTACAAATAAGGTGTATGTTGTAGATATGCATTACGCTAGCAATGGAGCAAATCTGACCTCAACTATTGGAGTTCAAAATAACTCGACCACTGCTGTAGAATACGGCAACAGTGCAATTGGAATAGGGAGTGGTGGTAGTTCTGTTGCAGATAACTCATATTACGAGTTCACCCCTGTGCTTTTAGTGAATGATAATGCTGGAATCGTGTCAATCGATGCTCCTGCTAGTCCACTTTCAACAGGTGCTCAAAACGTTGATGTTACTTTAAAAAATTATGGCTTAAACACCCTTACTTCAGCAACTATCAATTGGACAGTAAATGGAGTTGCGCAAACGGCTTATAGCTATACAGGTACTTTAGCAGCAGATGCCACTACTAGTGTGACATTAGGTTCATATAATTTTGCTGCAGGAACTTCAAACATTGTTGCTTGGACCACTTCCCCTAACGGAAACTCTGACAACGACACAAGCAATGATTCTGCTGCAGTGTCTTTATGTACTAGCCTTTCTGGAAATAAAACCATTGGTGGTGTAGGCGCTGATTATGCAACACCAGCTGCTGCTGCTGCTGATTTATCTTCATGTGGTGTAAGTGGCCCTGTTACGTTTACTGTAGCTGCGGGAACTTATACTGGAGAGTTTACAATTGGAGCTATTAGTGGTGCAAGTGCCACAAACACAATTACGTTTGATGGAACGAGTGCTGCAACGACAACTTTTACATATGATGGCGCAAATACGCAAAACTCTACTGTTCATTTAGATGGTGCAGATTATGTGACTTTCCAAAACTTAACCATTGCAAACACAGAGTCTGCATCTTATGGTTGGGGAGTTCATTTGTCAAATGGCGCAGATAACAACACCATTGACAATTGTATCATTAATGTTAATACCACTTCTACTTCAAGTTCTTTTGCCGGAGTTATTTCTTCAAACAGCAATACTTCCACAAGTAGCTATGGTAATAACGCTAACAACACAATGGTTAGTAACACTGCTGTAAATGGCGGCTATTATGGTGTTCGCTTTAATGGAAGTAGTTCATCTTCATTGAGTGCTGGAAACTCTGTTTCTAATTGTACATTCAATGAGATTCGTTATTACCACTTATATTTTATTTATCAAGACGCTCCAAGCGCATTGTCAAACACATGTAATTGGAGAAGTGGTGTAACATCGGGTTATGGAATTTATTCTAACAACTCTCGTCATGCCAATGTTCAAGGGAACTTTATCAATGGAGCCTATACTTATGGTATCTACTTTTTTGGCCATAATGCGGCAGCACAGCTGCCAACACTAAGAGGAACAATTGCCAATAATATGGTAATTGCGAAAAATTTTGGAGATGGAATTTACTTAAGCAATTCTGATATGGTAGATATTTACCATAACTCTGTTACCGCTGAAAATGATCAAGCGCTTTGGATAAACAGTTCTTCTGACGATTACAATGTTAGAAATAACATCTTCTCAATTTCAGGTAATTCAACTTATACTGTTGATTTAGATGCTGCGCCAGATGTATTAACAGATGTATTGAATTACAATATTTATAACAACACAGGCACAGGCTCTATAGCGCAAGTTGTAGGAACGAACTATGCAACTTTAGCTTTATGGCAAGCTGCTGATGTTGGTCAAAATCTTAACTCATTACAAGGTGATCCAATTTTTACAAGTGCTACTGATTTGCATGTAATTGGTGCTTTAGCGAATGACGTTGGAGACAATTCTGTTGGTATTACTACTGACATTGATGGTGATGCGCGTCCTGCAACTGGTTCAACTACTGTTGATATTGGTGCGGATGAGTATACCGCAGCAAGTTGTTCTCCTCCTTCTGGTACTTCTGCATTTATGATTACCAACAATAGCGCTATGTTAACATGGACAACTGGTGGTGCTTCTAATTGGACTGTTCAATACGATACAGCAACCTTCGTTCCTGGAACAGGCACAATTGTAGCTGCTTCAAACGATACGATTGCCTTAACTGGTCTAATGGCTCAAACATCTTACGATGTTTATGTAAAAGACAGTTGTAGCGCAACGAGTGTTTCGCCATGGTCTGGACCTTATACATTCACAACACTTTGTAATCCTGCATTAGCTCCATACACGGAGAGTTTTGATGGATTGGCGTTAACCTCACCTTACACGGCATTACCTGCTTGTTGGGATGCTCAGGTTGGTCCTGATTTTTGGGATGTAACAAATGATGTTACGAACAATGGGCATACTTATTTGCCAAACATTGGTGACCATACTACAGGCACAGGAAATTACATGTGGATAGATGCTTCAAGCGATATTACTGCAAATGAAATGGTTACTGGGTTGATAGACATGAGTAGTTTAACAGCACCATATGCTGGTTTCTGGTTTGCTTCAGACAACACAACAAATGCAACAAATCACACAATTTCTTTAGATGCGTGGGATGGTACTGCATGGGTAAACGTAGCAACCGAAAGTGGAAACTTTACTGGATGGGTTGAAGTTGGTGGCACGATTCCTACGGGGGTTCCAAGTACTACTAAGTTCCGCATCTATGCAATTGCTGATGTTGGAACAACAAGTTCTACTTATTATCAGAACGATTTAGGTGTTGATGATTTCTTTGTTATAGAAACGCCTTCATGTTTATCTGTTACAGGCGTAGGAAGCGCATTAACTTCGTCTACAAGTGCTGATGTTTTCTGGACGTCTGTATCTGCATCCTTTCAAGTACAATATGATACTTCTGGTTTTACACCGGGTACAGGTTCATTTATGGTTGTTACTAATGATACAGCTAGCTTGACAGGTTTAATGGCTAACACAAGCTACGATTTCTATGTTCGTGCCATTTGTGCACCAGGAGATACAAGCGCTTGGGCAGGACCTAGTTCATTCTTTACAGGATATTGTACCCCAGGACCGTCTTCTGTTGATGGAATAGGTATCACTAATGTTACCATGGGTGGTATTAATAATACTACTGGTGCAGAACCTGGAAATTACGGAGACTATTCAAGCCTTGTTGCATATGCAGCTGCCGGTGACTCTTTAACGATTGACATTACTCTTTCAACAGGCTATACCTATAATCTATGGGTTTGGGTAGATTGGAACAACGATTTAGATTTTACAGATGCAGGTGAAGAGTTTTATCTTGGAAATTCGTTAGGCACGAATCCAACAACTTATAATTCAGGTATTGCCATTCCCGTAACTACTGGAGTAGGTAATTACAGAATTAGAATTGGTGGTGCCGATACTGGTTTAGGTTCAACTTCACCATCAGATCCTTGCTATACAGGTTCTTGGGGTGCTTTTGAAGACTACTCTTTAACAATTCAAAGTCAAGTAGACTTGCCGATAACTTTTGATGATCTATCTGTAAATTACAATCCAATTAGTTTTGGTGGTGCTGTAGACAGTATCAAAGTAGATCCAACAGATCCAACGAATATGGTGCTAAGACAGGACAAGCCTGCTGGCGCTCAGCCGTGGGCTGGGACTACGTTAGGTGGAAGTGGTTTAGCAAACGCTGTGCCTTTCGCTGCAGGAAGTACGACCATGAATGCACGAATCTGGTCTCCAGACGCTGGCACACCGGTCTTGTTAAAAGTGGAAGATGTTACAGATCCAACCATTTCGGTTGAAACATTTGCTTACACTACGCAGGCTGGAACTTGGGAGACATTAAATTTTGATTTTTCGAATCAAGCTCCAGGAACATCTCCTATAGATTTAACAAAAACATACGATAAAATTAGTGTGTTTTGTGACTTCTTGAACACCGCTGCAGGCAAAACATTCTATGTAGACGATGTTCAATTTGGGGTATTCTTATCTCAAGTGGATTTACCTATAACGTTTGAGGATCCTTTCGTAAATTATAATCCAGTTAGTTTTGGTGGTGCTATAGACAGTATTAAAGTAGATCCAACAGATCCTACTAATATGGTTTTAAGACAAGATAAGCCTACCGGAGCTCAACCTTGGGCTGGTACAACAATTGGTGGTTCAGGGTTAGCAAACCCAGTCCCTTTTGCTTTCCTAAGTACATATATGAACGCAAGAGTTTGGTCACCAGACAGTAATACGCCTGTTTTATTGAAGGTTGAGAATGCTGCAAACGGTGCTTTATCTGTTGAAACATATGCCTATACAACCACAGCTTCTGCTTGGGAAACATTGACATTTGATTTTAGTAATAGTCCGGCTGGTACCCCTCCTATAAATCTTACTACAACGTATGATAAGGTGAGCATTTTCTGCGATTTTCTAAATACCGCAGCCGGTAAAACTTTTTATGTAGACGATATCCAGTTTGGATTGCCTCCATGTCCGGTTTACGCGGCTCCATTCACTGAATCTTTTGATGGCACAATTACTCCTACATGTTGGAGTCAAACTGCAGTAAGTGGAGGACCATGGTTATTCTCTGGAAGTAATAACAGTGTTAATTGTACAGCTGCTTCAGACAATACTGGAAATGGCGGCTCTTTCGCTTGGATGGATCATTCAGGTGCAGACGATTCTGTATCACTTGTATTGCCAGTTGTTGATGTTTCTTCATTGACTACGCCTTGGTTACAGTTCGATTATTGGATGTGTGGTGTTGGTTATTCTCCAGCAAACAAACTTTATATCGATACTTGGAACGGTACATCTTGGGTGACTGCAGATTCAATTACTGTAGCCACATCAGGTTGGGAGATTTATGGATTTGATCTAACAGGGTTCACGTATGGCGCTAGTTTATTACAAGCGCGTTTAAGAACAGAATCTGGTGGTTCGACAGCTGATTTCTACGGTGATCCTGCAATTGATAACGTTACTATTGATGAAGAGCCTTCAGCTTGTCCAATTGCAGATATCGTAACCGTAGGTGATGAAACGTCTTGTGGACCAAACCCTGTGACATTCAGCGCTTCGTATACGAGTCAATTCGGTAATCTAGCGTGGATGAATTCAGATTCAGCCGTTGTTCAAACAGGTGGTTCTAATTATACAACCGGTCCTGTTACTGCAACTACAGATTATATGGCTCAAGTGTATGTTGCCGATGGTAGTGCTGCACAACATATTGGTCCATTAACAAATATCGCAACCTCCGGTTACGGTAACTTTACAAACGGCCAATGGTTCACAGTATTAGATGATTTTGTTTTAGATTCTATTACTGTTAACTCCAATGGAAGTACAGAATTCAGAGTGCAGATTTCTGAACCTGGAGCCACTGGAGCGGGTAACTTATTGCAAGTTTCCGATACCATTTCTGTAACTGGAGCTGGAGATCATCAAGTTCCTGTTAACATTTTATTACGTCCTGGAAACTATTTCATCAACGTAAGTTTTGTAACAGGAACAACAGGTCAACTATTTAGAGCAACATCAGGTGCTGTTTATCCTTATACGATCAGTAATGTTGTTTCTATCGATTCTGTGAATTTTGGTGGAACTAGAATGTATTACACGTTTGACTGGGTAGTTAGCACAGCATGTGTTGGACCAATTGAAACATTCCAAGCAATTCAAGGTGCTATTCCATCAACTTCATTCCCTTATGCTGCGGACTTTAAT
>ERZ767310.569-NODE-569-length-22771-cov-13.244233_pt1 | contig 22771 bp, 11 predicted proteins | sample MGYA00374954_ERZ767310 | MGnify/ENA primary metagenome ERZ767310 (study PRJEB28948, sample SAMN06267188) | marine metagenome | isolation source: Columbia River Estuary | place: USA:Columbia River Estuary, USA | collected 2013-07-23 ...
AGTCTCCAACACCGTTTCCACTAGTATCTTTGAAACTTCTTGGATAGATTTGATATATAATACCCTCTTTCCACCAGTTTCTTTCTTGTAGTGAGTTATTAGTCATTATATGTTTATGTATTTTAAGGTTTAAGTATACGTTGAAGGTTCAACTAAAGTATTAAATTCTACTTAATAGAAAGTGTATAATTATTCAGTGAAAAAAATTAAACATATTCTACATAATTGAACGAATTCATTTATTTGAAAAATATTCTAAAATACTAAAAACTAGTCTTTTATAGGCATAAATATTTCTGCCTTCCATTGTAACTCATCTCCTCCAAAATTTGGATTGCTATAAAAGACCTCAAGGGGCTTTTTGTCTATCTTTATATCATTATTTTCTGCATAATCTACTAATGCATACCAAGCTCTATCTGATGTAATATAGTTTCCGTTATATGTAGCTTTTAAGGCTTTTGCTCCATTATATTGTTTGTACTGAATGCGTGAATCTACCGGAAGAGAATCACTTTTTATCACTGGAAAACAAAAATTATAAGCAATACTATCATTTTGTGTGTTCCAATTTGTTATTTCAACAAAAGGCGTACCATTCATTGTTATATTTTCAGCAGAAAGAATACTGGTTAATAATGAATAATTTTGCATCATTCCTCTCGCTTTTTCAATTTGTAAACCCTTCATAGAAATATAGGCAGCATAAGTAGATCTTGTAGTATCTATTCCAGCTACAGACACCTTAATTTTTTTTAAATGTTCTTTGAGTTTAGCTATAAAGTCTGTTACTGAATATTCTATTCTTTTTTCAAAATCTGTGGTCCCAAAAGGTATAGAAATTCTATTAGCAAAACTGTGTTCTTTATCTGTTACGTAGACATTTACTTTAGAAATTGAATCATTTACCGAGCTTATAGACCACTTATAATTGTGTATGGAATCATTTACCTCAATTTGTTGTGATAAGTTCGCTATATTCTCTTGTTTTACAGGGTTTAAATTTGCTATACTGGTATTCCAAAGCTTAATGGTTTGGTTAATAGTTCCCGCACTTGTTTTTACCTTAAAAGTAACTAAATAATCGTAGGGCTTTATAATGAAATACCAGAGTAAAAAACCCGCCAATACAAATCCTATGATAGCACTTATTTTTTTCATTTACTTTTAAATATTGAAATCAATAAAAAGATGAATAATTATATTCTACTTTTTAAACATTGTTAATTTTTTTGAAACCAATTCCCCAATCTTTCTTCCTTGTCCTACACCAACCTCAACAGCAGATCTATAATGAATCCCTCCATACATCCTACTAATGGTAGCTTCATCTGCAGCCTGTTTAAATGACTTATAACTTCGAATTGGCAACCCAAAAGGAAGTTCAGTATCATCAGAAAAACTGAAATTTTCTCCAAAAATTGAGGTCAATACAGTTGAGGCTGCACCAGATACTACAGAATGACCACTTGAGTATTCTGGAAAGGGTGGGGTTTGCAAAATGGGTTTCCATTCGTCGTCAAAATAGGTGTTAATTAATGTTTCTGGTCTTACTAAATTACTTCTGTATTTTTCATCCCAACAACTAATAAATGCATCAGCAATAGCAATAGATGTCTTGGTGTAAGCAAAAACTGTTCTATTAACATCTGCTTTTCCCTTTTTAGTCGCAATTTTTGTAATTCCAATCCAATGAGCTCCTGGAGTTATTTTTTTTACTGCAAACATTAAATGTCCACGAGTTACGGATACATATGGATTACAATCCCAAAATTGAGCAATGGCTATTTCTTCTGAAGTATCTCCTTTTTTTGTGATTTCTTTACTAATCTCGTATACCTCAACAAGTTCTTTATAAAAATCAGAGTTTTTATTCATTGAAAATTTTGGAGGAGGTGCTGGTTTAAATTGGTCTGCTGATTCTAAAACAAAAGAGCGTATTTTATTCCAGTGAGGTTCTAAACCATCCATATATGATGGAGGGGTTGGCTGCCATCTGCCTTCATCTTCAGAATCTACGCTAAATTTTGGCATCGTTCTAGTTTGTGCATAATTATCTTTGTTCATCCAATCTGAAATGTATGCTGCAACCTCCAATCCGTATGCTTTTGATTCCTTAAATTCTCTTGGATTTTTAGCTTCCCAAACATTATATAAGCTATCTCTATGTGTTTCTATTTTAGCCTCAGAAAAAATCAATTGTTTGCTAAGATGAATATGAGCAATTAGGGCTGCAAGTGGATAATTTATCCTCTTTGATTCATTAGGAGAAGGGATCGCTCCTAAATGTTTAATCTGATTCTTTAAAGAAAAATAAGCAGTATCATTCTGAGCTAAAATTTCATAAGCCGCAATATTAGGATATACAAATACTCTACTAGCTACTGGCGGGGAAAATATATCGTGAATCATAACATCAACTACTTTATCTATAGCTGTATGAAAATGTTCTGTAGTCACTTCTATGGGGTCTAAATTCTCTTTACAAGAAAACAATCCCATAACAATTAGTGTTGCTATTACATATAATTTGAATTGTTTCATAACTCCTATTTAATTAATTGATATACTTGGGCACTGTCATTATTAATAGTAGCCAATACGTATGATTTATTTTGAACTTTGATAATATTTAATTTCTTTACTGCTTTTTGACTAAAATTAAGTCCAATTTTATTGCCTAAAATAATTTTATCCTCATTAACAATTAATGCTCCAGGAAAAGAATCAAATCTTCCATGATATGGACTCACACCAAAATAATTTCCGGCTACTAAAACTTCATTTACTCCATTGGCATTAAAATCGTATTCTAAAAACGATGAAATTGGGGATACCTGTAATTCGTTTTTAAAAGGGACGAATGTAAATGTATTGTTTTCATTCTTCAAAAACCCAGAGGCCAGGGTATTTACTTCAAATATACGTGCCTTTTTTAGTACTGATTTTTCAAAAATAGCATTAATTGATTTTCCTGCAAAACTTTTATAATTGGTGAATTTCTTTCGTAAGCTTACAATTTGACTCGCTAATTCGTCTAAGCCTAATAATGGATAATAGGCTCCATTTTTAAAATTACAAAGAATAGTTTCTGTGCTTCCATTCTCATCAAAATCAGAATAATACATTCGTAATGGATGTTCTTGTGAAGCCTCAAATTTTGAATTTTTCCCCCAATTTCCAAGAAGAAAATCTACGTCTCCATCTTTATCAATATCGAAAGGAGCAATCTGTTGCCATAATCCAGTTAATTTTGAATTTATTAGATTTTCTTCAACAAAATTACCCTTTCTATTTTTAAAAAATTTTGGGGTCATCCATTCTCCTACTAATATCAGATCTACAAAACCATCTGAGTCATAATCTTCCCAAATTGCATCAGTAATCATCCCTATATTTTGGAAGGGTTGATTTTCTAAGATTGAAAAATTACCCTTATTGTTTTTTAAAATATAGGAGTTTGGCATTGCTCCAAAATCATTAGATACAATATCATTCCCAACAAAAACATCTAGATCACCATCATTATCATAATCATGTGCTTCAATAACTGACGCATTTTCAAAATATTCAGGCAACTGCTCTTTTGTAAAACCAGTATTATTTTGAATAAAATAGGTATCTAACAAAGGTTTCATTTTGCTATAAAAGTCTGCGCCTCCTGTTCCAACGAAAAGATCATTTTTGTTGTCATTATTAAAATCTGCAATCAGGGCTACAACATCTTCATTTATGGAATCATTTGCAAAAATTTGATTTTTTTCTTCTTCATAAAGTCCTTCTTTTTGAAGATAAACTTTTGCCGGGTTAAACTTAGATCCTCCAAAATAAATATCATCCTTCCCATCATTATTTAAATCACCGACTGCAACCGCCGGCCCACTGTCTGAATTTTGATAAGGGATTAATTTTTGACGATTAAAATCTGTATAATTATCTTCAGAATGAATGAAATTAAGCCCTAGATTATTTGAAACTTGTTTAAAGATTGGTGTCTCTTTTTTTAATAACGTTGAATAATTAAACGGCTTTGTTTTTTCTGGTCTAATTGTCAATTGCTGATTTACAGGAATATTTCTTATTGTTTGATACCATTTATTTGGCCAAACAATGGTTATTGAGTCTACTTGTTGAATTGCTCCATAACCAAAATGAACCGTTGGTTCTGAGGATGATTGAAAACCTCTTACCGTATATAATTCTTTAAATTGTAGCTCTCCTTTAGTATAAGAATAAACCTTAGTTCCAATACCAAAAGTATTGGGTGAAGGGTAGTCAAACTTTAATTGAAGATAATTAGCTTTCTCATTTGTTTGATTAATATACAATGATACATTTTCATTGATATTACTAACTACCAAATCAAGGTCTCCATCATTATCGAGATCTCCAAGAGCTGTTGCACCAGATACCCCTTTTTTATTGGAAATCCATTCACCAGATTTGTCTTCGAATTCTAAGTTTTTAACTCCCTTAAAGATATAATTATGAGCTTCACCTGAAGGCATCATTTGTAATGCTTTTTGGTCTACTAATTTTGTGTTGTCTATTTTTTTCTGAATTTGTTCATTAGAAATAAACTTAATAAAGTCTAAATCATTTGGTCTTTTAGAAATTCCATTAGTAATAAATAAGTCTTGCTCACCATCTTGATTAAAATCTGCAAATAAACTACTCCAACTCCAGTCAGTGGCAGCAATTCCACTTAGTAGTGCCGTTTCCAGATAACCAGAGTTCTGTTGATTTACATAGAGCATATTTCTAGTAAACTGATAGTGGTACCCATACTTTTTAGTTCTTAATTTTTGAATCTGAATATTATCATCACCTTCCGAAGTTTTTAAAACCACCTCCTCTTCAGGCAACATATCTAATGAAATAATATCTGGCAATCCATCATGATTAATATCAGCTACATCATTCCCCATGGAAAAACGCGATGTATGACCAAAGTAATCTTTTAATTGATCAGAAAAAGTACCATCCCTGTTATTTATATAATAATAATCATCTTCATGAAAATCATTCCCAATGTAAATATCTGGAAACCCGTCTTGATTAAAATCAGCAATAGAAATACCTAATCCATAACCATTAATCCCACCAAAAATTCCTGCAGACTCACTCACGTCTGTAAAAATACCTCCATCATTTCTTAGTAGCCTATCTCCAGTTTGCTCATTTCGTTTGTGTCGTAAATCTACTTTTCCGAAAGATTCTTGGGTATGAATGGCGTGGTTTAAGAGATAGATATCTAAATCACCATCTAAATCAAAATCTAAAAATGCTGCTGAAGAACTATAGGTATCAAAATCTAGTTTATATTGTTCTGCACTTTCTGTAAACGTTTCATCTCCATTGTTGATGTACAATTCATTATAACCATAAAACCCGTGAACACCAACAACAGCACATACATAAATATCTAACAAACCATCTCCATTGATGTCTCCCATAACTGCTCCAGTGTTCCATGAACTATTTCCAGATACATTTGACTTCGTTGTTATATCTTCAAATTTTAAATTCCCTTTATTAATATAAAGCTTATTTTTTTCTTGATTTGCTGAAAGAAAAATATCTACAAGACCATCGTTGTTTATGTCACCCAAAGCAACACCACCTCCATTGTAATAATATAGATAATCAAGGATATTTAAATCATCCGAAGGAGTAATTGTATTTTCAAAAAACAAACCTGTTTCTTGAGAAGTTGGATTTTTGAATAATAGCTCTTTTTTATTACAAGCTAATAATAGCAGAGAAAAACACAGTATAATAGCCCTATTACTCATTGATTAAAAATAGTTTTGGGCTTTCATTATTAATAGCCGCTATGAAATAACTTTTTCCTTTATTATCCTTAATTTTCTTCAAATGCTTTACTTCATTCTTAACAGCAAAACCTGAAGTATTGTAATCTTGCCATGTAAAACCAAGATTTCCATCTCCTAGCAAAACCGATCCGTAATTTGCATCTAGTCTAGAATATTGTGGCTTAAACTCAAAGTTATTACCTGCCATAATAATATCTAAGTAACCATCATTATTAATATCTGAACATACAATTCCACAGACACAAGAAAGTTGAACACGACTTGGAAGTTTTTTTACACTAAAGTTCCAGTCGCCTTGATTTACAGCTATAATTGATTCTGAAATAGTACTTTGCTTCATGATCGAATTTTCAAAAATTGATTCAGAAAATAGTTCATCAATAGACTTTTTAGCATATTCAGAGGCCTTTAAATTTTGTTTTTTTAGAGAAACCAGTTGAGCTGTTAATTCTTTTTTCATATGAATTGGGTAGTCTTTCCCATTCTTATGATTGGTCCTGATTTGTTCAATTGTTCCATTATTATCAAAATCATTCACCCACATCTTTACCGGGTTTTCTTTGGAGGTTTTATGCATGGTGTTACTCCCTTGATTACCAAGTATGAAATCTATATCACCGTCATTGTCAAGATCTGCAGCCTCAACAACATTCCACATTCCAAATAAATCATCTAATGTTGATTTTTGTTTAATAAGTCTTCTTCCATTGTTTATGAAGATTTTTGGTGTATTCCATTCAGAAACAGTAATTAAATCTTTTTTCCCATCATTATTTATATCTTCCCATATTGCATCTGTCATCATTCCAGCACTCTTAACGTCATATGCAACTTTTTCTGTTGTATCTATAAAAGTTCCATCACCGTTATTTTCTAAAAATTGATGAGTTGGGTCTATCCCATAAGTTGCCACCATACTCCTGGCACCTACAAAAACATCAATATCTCCATCATTATCAAAATCATAAGGAGAAATCACTGCAATATTTTTTCTTAAAGCTGGTAGTTTATTCTTTGCTGACTCAAAAGTTCCCTTACCATTATTAAGATATAATCTTACTTTATAATTATTTTGTTGGCCTATTTCGTTTCCACCAGACCCAATCATAAGATCTAAATTTCCATCACCATTGGCATCAAAAAAAGAAGCAGTAGTATCTTCAAATAAGGCATCTTTTTCAAAAGATTTTTGAATTGACAGTGCTACTTTTCCATCTCCTAAATTTAAATATAATACCCCTGGTTGATTTTTAGCTCCACCAATATAAAAATCTTCATTACCATCATTGTTTATATCCCCAACTGCTAAGGCGGGGCCTTCTTGTGAAAGCATTTTATTGATTAGACCCTCATAATCAAAATCAGAATAACTATTTTCTTGATGCTTTTGAAAATTATTGTTTGAAATCTCGGTAAGTAGTGTTTTTTCTTTCTTAGGCTTAAAAGTTTTTTGAAGTTCTATGGCTTCATTTTGCTTTAAGGTTAGCGTTGTATTTACCCCTACATTACTCCATTTTTGTGTTCTATTATCTGGCCAAATTACTCGTAATGAATCTATAACTTTTGCTGCTCCTAGACCAATTGTCATCACATAATCCATAGAAGATTGAAACCCTCTTGATGGCATTTGTTCTTGAACATGTATTGTATTATCATGAAAAATTTTAACGGTACTTCCTATGGCAAATTTATTGACTTTTTCCCCTTCCAATTTAATTTTTATATAATTATTGCTAGTTAAGGAATCTGTATTATTCCTATAAACAAAAGGCAACATATTTACATTATTAACAACCAAATCTAAATCACCATCATTATCTAAGTCACCATAAGCAACTCCATTTGACAAACTAGGAGTTTCAAAGCCCCATTCTTTATTTGCATTATCAAAAGTTATGTCTCCATTATTTTTATATGCGTAATTTGGTTGAGGTTTTACCGGCATTTTATTAATAATAGAATCAATTGCTTGTTTTCTTCCTGTCAAAGCCATTTTTTGAATAATTTCATTCGCGAAAAAATTGACGAAATCTAAATCTGTCAAATCATGATTGATGCCATTTGTAATAAAAATGTCTCTATTCCCATCATTATCCATATCAAAAAGTAATCCAGCCCAACTCCAATCTGTTTTTGCCACTCCACTGTGATAAGCCACCTCTGAAAAAGTGTTATTTCCATTATTTAATTGTAATGTGTTTTGAATGTATTGTTGAGAAAAATCTTTACTTTGTTTTAATTTAAAGACATTGTACCCCTCAAATTCCATAACAGACTTTACGCGCTGATCTGCCTCAGGCAGCATGTCTGTAATAAAAATATCTGCATTTCCATCGTTATTAATATCTGCAATATCTACACCCATGGCAGAAAGACTTAGGTGAGACGTCCAGTTAGTAATATCTTCTTTAAAAGTACCATCTTGGTTGTTGATGTACAGATAATCTCTTTCATAAAAGTCATTAGAAACATAAATGTCTGGGTATAAATCTCCATTCATATCAGTAACCATTACACCTAGACCAAACCCTATTAAGCTGCCATAAATTCCAGCCTGCTCACTAACATCTACAAATTTACCATTGTCATTTCGCAGTAACATATCTCCAACACCTCTAAATATTTGTGGAACATTTTCCCAATCTTGAGCTCTTTTATCTCGCTGTTCAGCATACCCAAGACTGCTTACTGGTATATTACTATTATTTAAGATATAAGCATCTAAATCACCATCTTTATCATAATCAAAAAAAGAAGCATGTGTTGAAAATCCTGTTTTAGCTAAATTAAACTCAGCGGCTTTTTCTGTAAAAGTTAAATCTCCATTATTTATGTACAAATCATTATCATGATTATTGCCTTTTAAGTTCCCTGCATTACTTACATAAATATCTAATAAACCATCCTGATTGATATCTACCATAACAACCCCGGTAGACCAAGGTTTGTTTCCTTCAATTCCTGCACTTTCAGAGATATCCTCAAATTCAAAATTTCCTTTGTTAAGGTATAATTTATTAGCGACCATATTCCCTGTTAGGTAAATATCCGCTAAGCCATCATTATTAATATCTCCTATAGCTACACCTCCACCATTGTAAAAGTTTCGATATTTGAAAATATTAAAATTCTTTTGATTCTTAACCTTATTAAGGAAGTCTATGCCTGTATCTTTAGCATCTAATAATGTAAATAAAGTTTGAGTATCACTAGTTAAAGTTAAATTTTCCTTTTCTGAACTACAGGAATAAATTACCGAGAAAATTAGTACTAAAATAATTTTTCTTACTAAAAATTGTGTCATTATTTATTAGCCTTTAAAAAAACAGGGGTGTTATTATTTATAGAAATAACATAGAATAATTCCCCTTTAATTTTTATTGTTTTTATGTTTTTAGCCTCTCCAGGAATATTAAAACCTTGGCCCAAGCTTTCGTAAAAAAACCCGTTTTTATTGTTCAACAAAATTAACCCATGCGAGGCATCTAATTTACCCAATTGTGTGTTAATATTGTAATTATTTCCAACTAAAAGAACATCTGTAAAACCGTCACTATTAAAATCCTCTAACGCAATATCATTTACCGAAGATATTTGAGCCATAAACGGCAATTCATGTTTTTTAAATGTATTATCCCCTCGGTTTTCAAAATAACTACTTCCCAATTCAAAAACTTGTTTTTTAAACGCTTCTTTAATCTTCACTTTTGGGAGAAGGGCTGTAAATGAAGCCTCTGCAAAATCTTTATAGGATAAGAATTTTTTATTTAAAAATGGGATTTGTTTCACCAATTCATCCTTGGAAGCAAATGGTGTTTCTTGTTTTTGATAATAATAAGTAATTACCGGATCAACGGTTCCATTAGTGTCAAAATCATTACTATATAATGTTACAGGTTCACTTTTACTTGCTTGTAGTCGTGTGTTTAGCCCCCAATTTCCAACTATAAAATCTAAATCACCATCATTATCAAAATCATTTACTTTAATCGCATTCCACCATCCGTTTGTTTTCTCTAAGTTGGTGTTTTTTTGAAGCAGCAACTGATCACCATTGTTAAGAAATATTTTTATTGGCATCCAATATCCAACCACAATAGCATCTAGGTATGTGTCATCATTTAAATCTACCCAAACAATATCGGTAACATTTCCACTATTCTGAAAATCAAGACCATATTTTAATGAGGCATCAGAAAAATTTCCTCGACCATCATTCACAAAAATATATTGAGAGGGTGTTTTTCCAAATTGCCATGGAAGGAGGTTTGAAAGTATAGAAATATCAAGATCTCCATCATTGTCTATGTCTAATGCCGAAACTTTTGATGCATTAGTCTCTATATTTTTAAACTGTAGTGTATCTCTTTCAAATTTACCTTGATTATTAATGTATAATTTTGGTTGAAGAGGAGCTCCGCCTTTAAATTCATTTCCACCACTAACGATTAATAGATCTTTAAAATTATCACCATTAGCGTCAAACATGACAGAATATACATCTTCATGAATCGCATCATATTTAAAAACATCTGATTGTTCTGATGTAAAGTTTCCTTTCTTATTCTGAATAAATAGCTCACTCGCTTGAGATTTTCCTCCAGTAATAAATAAATCCTCTAATCCATCATTGTTGACATCTGAAACAGCTATGTGTGGTCCTAAATTCGTGCTTGCATAGGGTATGATTTGATCTCTATTAAATTCTAGTGATTGTGAATCTTTATGTTTAAAATTCAAAAGAGAGTCTTTATTAACTAAAAAAGATTTTTGTTTTTTAAGGATACTATGATAATAGTTTTTTGAAGCGTTTTCATAAGAAACTTCAATTTCTTGATTAACTTCAATATTTTTTAATGTTTGATATGCATTAGTACTCCAAATAATTTGTAGTGAATCTAAAATTTTTGTAGTTCCAAATCCTAGATGAATTTTTGGTTCTACAGATGATAAATATCCTTTTGTTGTATAATTTTCTTCTGTAATTACTTGACCTTTATAAAAGGCCTTTACTATTGTTCCTATTCCAAAAATATTATTAGAGTTTCCTTTAAATTTAATTTTTAAATATGAATTCTTAGAATTTTGATCTGATGTATTCTCCAATACAAATGCTTCTTCATTAATATTATTAATTACCAAATCTAGATCTCCGTCATTATCTAAATCTACTGAAGTACCTCCATTACTATATGAGTTATCATGAGAAACCCATGTTGAGGTTACATCACTAAATGTCTTGTCTTTGTTGTTTTTATAAAAATAGTTCTTAACTTTTTTTTGAGGAATTTGCTTTGACAATTCTAAATTTCTTTGCGATTTTTCTGTTGCAAGCTGTTTTTGAATGGCTTCATTTGAAATGAAGTTTATGTAGTCCATGTCATTTGTTGCCCCTAAAATTCCATTTGTAATATACAGGTCTTTAAAGCCATCATTGTCATAATCTCCTATAATTGGACTCCAAGACCATTCTGTTGCAGCTATTCCACTTAAATACGCTGTTTCACTAAATGTACCATTGCCATTATTGTAATGCAATGTATTTTGCATAAACTGTGGAGCATATCCATTTTTCAAATAGTATTGATAGGTTTGATATGGAAATTCTAATCCTGAGGTTTTATATGTTTTGAGATTTTCAGGAAGCATATCCAAAGAAATAATATCCATATGGGTGTCATTATTTAAATCAGATATCGCATTACCCATAGAAAAATGAGAGGTATGTCCTAAAGTTGTTTTATCATTTGATATTACTTCTTTGAAAGTTTTATTTTTTTGATTAAGATAGAGATAATCATTTTCAAAAAAATCATTACCTACATAAATATCAGGATAACCATCATTTGTAACATCACCAATTGATACTCCTAAACCATAACCTATTTTCCCTTGAAAAATTCCGGCTTCTGAGGAAACATCTATAAAATTGCCTTGTTTATTTTCTAATAATTTGTCTCCAGACTTTTGATCTACCTCGAGTCTCAAGGCACCTTTACCATAATTACTATTAGGATATAAGGAATGATTCATCAAAAATAAATCTAAATCTCCATCTTTATCATAATCAAAGAAAGTAGCTTGAGTAGCATATGAAGCAATGTCTAGACCATAAGTAGAGGCGTCTTCTTTAAATCTTGGAACGCCATTGTTATCTAATCCTTGATTTACATATAATAAGTTTTTCCCTTTAATTGTGTTATGTGCTCCAATTTTGCAAATATAGATATCTAAAAATCCGTCGTTATTTATATCTACAGTAGTAACTCCGGTTGTCCAGGGAAGAGCATTGTTAATATTTGCCTTTGTTGTAATGTCTTCAAACTGAAGCCCTCCAGAATTCAAGTATAATTTATCGTCTGTTTGATTTCCTGTGAAATATAAATCAACTAAACCATCATTATTAAAATCTGCAGCAGCAACTCCAGCTCCATTATAATAATATAAATAATTTAAGATGTTTAACTTAGTGGTACTTGTAAGAGTGTTTTGAAACTTAATTTGAGTTTTATTACTAGATACAGTAACAAACAAAGCATCATTGTTGTTACAGGATAAAAGCAAAAAAAACAGACAACATACTATAAACTCTTTCATGGTGTAAGAGGTTATTATATTTTAAATAATTAAGTTTTATAAATAATTAAAGAGGGTATAAATACCCTCTTTAATTTTAATATCAATAAAAAGATAAATCTAGTATCCTGGATTCTGAACTAAATTAGGATTTGATAACAATGCTGTTAATGGAATTGGGAATAAGTTTTTATTCGCATCTCCTACAGATGCTGGGTCTTTAAATTCCCAGTCTTTTGTAAATTGACCAAATCTAAGTAAATCGTTACGTCTAAAAAATTCAACATACAATTCTCTACCTCTTTCATCTATCATATCGTCTAGACTAACAGATCCTAATGCAGTTGCATCTCTTAAGACTCTTAATTCATTAACTTCAGCTAAAGCTCCTCCAGCGTCTCCACTTCTTAACATCGCTTCAGCTCTCATTAAGTGAGCATCTGCATATCTAAAAATGATTTCGTGACTTCTAAAAGAAGCAGATTCTGTTCCATCAAAAGGGTGATATTTGATCACTCTAATCGCTTGTGTTTCATTACTATTAGTTAGGCTAAAGTCTCTTGAGAAACTTAAAGGATTACCAGCTCTATCTGATAATGGTTGTCCTGAAGCAGAATACTGCTGACCAATTAAAAATCCATATCCAACACCATAATTGTCTGTATTGTTTGCATTAGATGCATCTGGAACCCAACCTCTTCTTTCTTCTTGACCTGAACCAATGTAGTTTTCATTAGCATCTCCTTCAAATAGATCATAGAACTCAGCTAAAGTAGAAAAACCATTCCATCCACCTCCTCCGTTGTCTGGAGTTATGATGTTATAGTGCATTCCATTCCAAATTCTGTTCCCAATACTAATATTTCCGAACAATACAGTTTCTGAATCTACACTTGGTAAAAAGATATCGAAATATCCAGATTGTAAAGCAAATCCACTAGCTTCAACAGCGTTTACAGCATTAATTACCTCTTGGTAATTTGGAGTTGAACCTGTGTAGCGCTCACCATTTAAAATTAATTTTGCTTTTAAAAAGTTTGCCGCTGCTTTAGAAGCACCAATTGTTGCTGCACTAGGTGAAACTTCTGGTAAATCTGCAATAGCTTCATTTAAGTCATTTAAAATAAAATCATATGCTTCTGATGAAGAAAGTACAATAGGTGTAGAAGACGGTAAGTCTGTAGCCTCTCTAAAAGGGTTTTGACCCCACATGTCTAACACAAAAAACATATTAAAAGCTCTTAAAAACTTTGCTTCTGCTATTTGTTGTGAAGTAGAGTTACTTAATGGATCAATGATAAAGCTTGCTTGCAATACTTTTTCATTTAACTGATTCCATGTAGTTAATAAGAACCCATGATCTACTTTCCATGTATGATTGTGAAGTGAACGCCACAATCCATTATCTCCCCAGTCACTTCCTCTAGTAGGAATTACTTGCTCGTCTGTAGTTACTTCGTTCAAGGCAAAGAAATTTGCTTGATCTCCTAACATACCCCATGTTGCACCGTATAAACCGTCTAAAGATGCCTGAGAATCGGCTAATCCGGTAAATTCGATATTTTGTATCACTGAATCCGTAGCTTCAAGCTCTAAGTTAGAACAAGAATAAAGTGCTGTCATGGAAATAAGTGATAGTAAAACTATTTTTAAATTAAATTGTTTTTTCATCGTTTGTGTTTTTTAAAATTTTGCGTTAATTCCAAAAGTAATTGTTGTTGGATTTGGATAAGCTCCGTAGTCCATTCCAATAGATGGGAAAGCCCCTCCTGTCGCAGAATTTACTTCTGGATCTAATCCTGAATAATCTGAAGATAACCATAGGTTTTGCCCTGTAACAGAGAATACCATAGATTTAAAAACTCCCTCTCCAGACATTGGCATATCATATGCTAAAGTTAAATTTTGTAGTCTTACAAAATCTCCTTTTTCTAAAAACCTGGTAGAAGCTGGTGCTGATGCTCCAATAGCTTCTCCACTTGTTAAGGTTTCTGGAAGTACATTTCTTGTGGTTCCAAATGCTCCTGCTGTAAAAAATGCATTTGCTGTGTTATTGTAGATGTAGTGACCAAATTGACCATTAAAATAAGCAGACAATGAAAATTGCTTATAATTTAAGTTTGTAGATAAACCTCCTGTTAAATTAGGTAAGGCACTCTTTCCTACAAAACTTTTTTCATCACTTACTATTGCCTGACCAGCTGCATCATATCCCTCAAATTCTAATAAATAATAAGAGAACATTGGATACCCTTCTTGTAACCTCATTGCAAAAGCACCGGTTAAACCTGGTCCATTTACATCAGCAAAGTCATATTGACCTAATAAAGATTCAACCATATTGTCATTGTAGGCTACGTTAAAGTTAGCAGACCAGTTAAAATCTTCGGATTCTACTAAATCATACCCTAAAGAAAATTCAACCCCTTGGTTTACAATTTTAGAATCTGGCAAGTTTTCAAATTTGACTGGTGTAACTGCCGGTTGAGCTTGTGGTGTATTGAATATTAAATCTATTGTTTCTTTTCTATACACATCTATACTTCCTGATAGTCTGTCATTATTAAAACCAAAATCTAAACCTGTTGCATATTGTAATGTTGATTCCCATTTAAGTTCTGGACCTCCATAAGAAACTAATGAATTACCGTTACCTATATCTATAAAACCATCGTTAGCTGGATTTAATCCATTCCAACGAGATCTGTTAGTGTAAGAACCATATCCAACACCTTCTTGATTACCAGTTAAACCAGCACTTAAGCGTAGTTTAAGTGTAGACATATTACTGTCACTCATGAAATCTTCTTCGTTAAGCTTCCATGCAAAAGCTCCTGAAGGGAAATACCCATATCTATTTTCTTCTGGAAAAGCAGAAGAACCATCAGCTCTTATAGTTGCTGTAAATAAGTACTTCTCTGCTATTGAATAATTTACTCTTCCAAAGAAAGATTGCAATTCAATATTATAGTTGTTAGAATCAACCGCTAGAGATCTCACTCCTGAGATTGAAGTAACTGGAGAAAAGCTTGATGTAGTAAATTCATTTCCTTCAAACCCTCTAACAAATACTCCTGGAAGATTTGGTGCAAAACCAAATTGTTGGTAATTACCTTCAACTTCACCTGCTAGACCCTCAACAACATCTTGTAATGTAGATCCCATAAGGTCTAAATCTTTTGTTGAAAAACCCCATGCACCAGAAAATAATCCTTGATTCTTAAAGTTTTGGTAAGAAAAACCTCCTAAAATATCTAACTTAGAATTTTTAAACTCTTTGTTGTAATTAATAGTAGCCTCTAATAGATCATTTTGAACGTCTAAGGTATTGTAAGCACCTCTACCGTTTCCAGCAATACCGTCAGCTAAACCTAAAATTTCTGAGGAAGTAACTGAAAAATTATTAGAATCTGACTTGTCAATACCTAAAGATACTTTTGCTTTTAAATTAGAGGTTAAATCATATTCAAGAGACACATTAGCTAAATATCTATTCGTGTTTGTTGTTCCTTTTGTATATGCTAATAAGTTCGAAGGATTTACCAAAGTTCCTGTATCATAACTAGGATCGTTCGGCCAAGTTGGATTTGCTGAAAAAGCTGCTCCTAATATATCTCCTCTGTAACCTGCAGATCCTCCTGTTGGAGCCAAATTATCATTAACTCTTGATATAGAACCATTAAAGGTTAACCTTAGCTTATCATCTAAGAAACGTTGATTAAGATTTAATCTTGCCGTAAGTCTTTCTAAATTTGAATTTTCTACAATACCATATTGATTTCCAAAACCTAATGTAGCTATGTATGAACCACTATCGTGAGATTTTGAATAACTTAAATTTTGGTTATGAGAGGTAGACCTTCTAAAAATAACATCTTGCCAATCTGTAGAAGAACCTGCATTACTCACTGCATCATTTGTTAAACCAACTGATGTTCTTGCAGCAAGAAATTGATCAGCATTTAATAAATTGTATGTTGATCTAGCTTCAGATGAACTTATGTTTGCTTGGTAGTTAAATTCTCCTTTCTTAGATCTTCCTGACTTTGTAGTAACAATAACTACACCATTTGATCCTCTAGTTCCATATATAGCTGTTGCTGAAGCATCTTTTAAGATACTTATGCTTTCGATATCATTAGGATTTAAAAAACTTAAAGGGTTTTTGGCAGGATTAGATCCTAAACCAATAACATTACCTCCTGAAGTTGTTGCTTGCCCTGATAAAGGGATACCATCAACAACAAATAAAGGATTGTTATTAGAACGTACAGAATTTGTTCCTCTAATACGGATATTAACTCCAGCTCCAGGTGCTCCACTTGTACTTGAGATTTGAACCCCTGCAGTTTTACCCTGAATTAATTGTTCTGGAGAAGCAATAACTCCTTTGTTAAAATCTTCTGCCCTAACTGAAGCAACAGATCCTGTTGCATCCTTGACAGTTGTTGTTCCATAACCAATAACTACAATCTCTTCTAACTGAGTTGAGTCTTCGGTCATTGTAACATTAATTACAGTTTCAGAACCTACAGTTCTTACCTCAGTTTTATAGCCAAGGTAGCTGAATACTAACACATCACCTTGACTGGCTTTAATTGTGTAGTTTCCATCAAAATCTGTCTGTGCTCCTGATGTTGTACCTTGAATGGTAACACTAACACCCGGCAGACTACCATCGGCATCAGTAACAACTCCTTTTACTGATTGTCCATAAGATATACTACCAATAAGTAGCATAAGAATCAATAAAGGTTTTTTAAGTAAACTATTTTTCATAAAAGTTTAATTTTAATTAATAATGATTTGTTTTTTGTTTTAATTTTTAGAGATTTTTTGCAAATTAACGCTTTTTTAACTAAATATTAATAAAGTATTAATAAGTTTAGCAAATTAACATTTTTCTGTACTTAAAAAAAGAATAATGCAATAAAATAATCGAAAACGTTTTCGTTTTATTTCTATTCTTGATTTTTTAAAAAAAAATATCCTAATTTTCTATAAATCAGCACTATACATACTTTAATGTAAATTACTTCTCCACTTTTTTATTGCATAAAAAGCTAAAAAAAACTTTTTTACTTCCCAAAAATTGAGAAAATTCGATTTTAAAGCTTCTTAATCTTGATGTTTCTGAATGAAACTTGATCACTATGGTCTTGAAGACCTACGTGACCTGTTCTGTATTTACCAAATCCTTCCCAATCTTTGAATTTAGAATTAGTTACCATTTTTTCCCATTCAACTCCGTGAAGCGGGAAAGATATTGTGGTTTTTTCATTCATGGTAACACGAGCGATATTCGCTGTTTGATTCACCTCTAAAACACATTGATTCCATTCTCCGGCTGGATATATATCTTCTGCTGGATATCCAATTAAGTCATATAAAGACCCTGCTTTGTGAATACCATTCCCTACAAATGAATCTGGGTGTTTTTCATTGTCTAAAACTTGAATTTCTGGTCCAGTCATATAAGCTTCAGAAAATTTTTCATCTTCATGAACCCCCCAAAAGATACCACTATTTCCTGCCTCCGATATTTTCCATTCCAAAGACAAAATAAAATTCGTGTATTTTTCTTTAGTGATAATATTTTTACCGCCAACATTACTTGGAGTAAATACCATAGCATCATCTTGAATCGTCCATTCTGGATAGATATCTTCAGACAGATACCCTCTCCAATTATCTAATGAACTTCCATCAAATAAAATGGTCCAATCATTACTGCTTTTTAATTCTTCTGATGTAACAACTTGCTGAATTGTTTTCGTTTCTTTTTGTTTTTTCTCTGCTGGGTTACATGCTACCATAAAGCACAAACACACAAATAAAGTTACTCTTACCATAATTATTGATTTAAATTCCTATGATCTTTTTTAATTGATCTTCATTTTTTGTTCCATCACTTCCTGCAAAATCATCAAACTTTTTGTTTGTAGTTTCAATGAGATGATTCTTAATAAAAGCAACACCTTCTCTAGCTCCTTGAGCTGGGCTTTTAATAACACACTCCCATTCTAAAACCGCCCAAACATCACAGCCATATTCTGTTAATTTTGAAAAAACTTGTTTAAAATCTACTTGACCATCTCCAGGAGAACGATATCTTCCTGCTCTGTTTTTCCAATCATTATACCCTCCAAAAGTTCCTTTTTTACCACTAGAGTTAAATTCGGCATCTTTTACATGAAAAGCTTTAATAAATTGATGATAGTGATCTATATATTTTAAATAATCTAATTGCTGTAAGACAAAATGTGACGGATCATATAAAATATTTACTCTTTTGTGATTCCCTGTTGCTTCTAAAAATCTTTCAAAAGTATCTCCATCATGAATATCCTCAACTGGGTGTACTTCATAACAAACATCAACACCATTATCATCAAATGTATTTAAAATAGGTAACCATCTATTTGCCAATTCTTTAAACCCTGTCTCTACAAGTCCTTTAGGTTGTTGTGGCCAGGGATGAACCATAGGCCATAATAAAGACCCTGAAAAAGTAGCATGTGCTGTTAAACCCAAACGCTTACTTACAACAGCAGCTTTTTTCATTTGATCTATAGCCCATAATGTTCTTTGTTTTGGTTTTCCTTGTAATTCTTTTGGAGCAAAAACATCAAACATTAAATCATGTGCTGAATGAACTGCAACTAATTGCCCTTGAATATGAGTTGATAATTCTGTAATTTCTAACCCATAAGAATTTATTTTACCTTTAAACTCATCACAATAGGTTTGACTTTCAGATGCTATATCTAAATCAATAATACTTTTATCTAATGTTGGTATTTGAACACCTATATAACCAAGACTACTTGCCCATTTACACAAACCTTCTAGGGAGTTAAAAGGTGCTTTATCATCCATAAATTGTGCTAGAAAAACAGCAGGTCCTTTGATTGTTTTCATTCTTTTTATTAAATAATTAAAAATTATAATTTATAATTCTGATCTACAGCCTCCCAAACATTTCCTTTTTTATGAGATAAAATGGCTGTTTCTATAAAACTCATCCCTCTCACACCATCAGTAATCGTTGGAAACTCACCTTCATTGAAGGGTTCATTACAAATTGCTCTTGCAACACCTTTGTAGATATTACCCATAGCGTCAAAAATTCCTTCTGGATGTCCAGGAGGTAATTTAGTTCCATCTAGAGATAGTTTACTATTATATTCATGTCCTGGTTTTAATACTTGTAACGGCTTACCCTCTTCCATTAAATATAAGTAATTTGGATTTTCTTGCTCCCATTTAAGCCCTGCCCTATCGCCGTATACCTTTACTACGAAACTATTCTCCTCACCTGTAGCAATCTGACTTGCACAAATAACCCCTTTAACATTTTTTGAGCATCGCAATAGAATAGTGCCATCTACATCCATTTGATTGTCATCATAAACATGGTTTAAGTCAGCTAATATATTTTCAATTTTAACTCCTGAAACATACTCTAACATATCAAATGCATGAGTTCCAATATCTCCAATACAACAACTTATTCCTGATTTTTCAGGATTTAATCTCCAAGTTGTTTTTCGTTTTTCCACATCATGTATTATGGGATTGATCCAACCTTGATAATATTGAGCATCAATTTTTTGAACCTTCCCAATAGCTCCACCTAATATCATTTCGCGCATTTGACGAACCATTGGGTAACCGGTATATGTATAAGTAACAGCAAAAACTGTTTTCTTTTCCTGAAGAATAGTATAAAGTTCTTTCGCTTCTTGGTAAGTGGTTGTTAATGGTTTTTCGCAAATAATATGAAAACCGTTTTCCAAAAGTTTTTTTGCCATAGGAAAGTGCAAGAAATTGGGGGTTAATATTGAAACCACTTGCATTCTTTGCTCCTTTGGTAATTGAAGTTCTGCTTCTATTAAAGAATTAAAATCTTTATAAATTCTATTCGTTGGCAATCCTATACTCGTGGCAAATTCAATATTATCGTCCCAATTAGGATTAAAAACCCCTCCAACAATTTGATATCTATCAAACATTGAGGAGGCTATTCTGTGTAAAACTCCAATCAATGAATTACCACCACCACCTAAAATTCCTAATCTTATTTTAGAATTACTCATGTATCACTAACCTTTATATTCAATTTTTTCGTCTTTAAATAAGAGTGCAAAAATCACCATTACTACCACTGCGAATACTGCTGGAAATATCCATATTTTTTGCCAACCGTGTGTGCCACCTGCTAGTAAATTCTTATCTACAACTTGTCCTGCAATCCAGAAACCAACTAACATTCCAACACCATAAGTTGCTAATGTTATTAAACCTTGTGCAGCACTTTTAACTTTTTCTCCAGCTTTAGAGTCTGTGTAAATTTGACCTGAGACAAAAAAGAAATCGTAACAAATTCCATGTAAGGCTATTCCTGTAATAATCATAAAAAATAAATCGCCATTATTACCATAAGAAAAAAGCAGATATCTGATTACCCAAGCTAACATTCCAAAAAGAATTGTTTTTTTAAAACCAAACTTTTTAAAGAAAAAAGGTAATAATAACATAAAGGCTACTTCTGATATTTGACCTAAAGAAGCCCATGCGGTAGAATTTTCAACCTGGTATTCCGTTAAAAAAGGACTGATGTTTTGATAATAAAATGCCAATGGTATGCAAATTAAAACTGAAGAGATAAAAAAGACTAAAAAATTCCTATCTTTTAATAATTTTAAGGCATCTAATCCTAAAATATCTTTTATGGAAACATTTTCACCCTTTGTTATGGAAGGTGGTGTTTTTGGTAAAGTAAAACTAAAAACTCCCAGAACAATAGATGCTATAGAAACCATAATAAATGTGTTTGATAACATTCCTAGGCTAATATTTTCAATAGAATCCCATTTGAATAAAAAACTAATAGCTAATCCAGCTAATATCCATCCTATTGTACCCCAAACTCGTACTAAAGGAAATTGTTTTGCAGGATCAGACATTTGGTTAAAAGAAACTGAATTCACCAATGCTAATGTTGGCATATATGCAATCATATACCCCAATACATAAGGGTAAAAAACAGAAAATTCTGTGGCCTGAGACATAAAATACATGAGCATAGCACCAAGTAAATGAAGTACTCCTAAAATTTTCTCTGCATTAAAAAAACGATCAGCAATTAGTCCTATAATAAAAGGAGCAATAATAGCTCCCCAAGACTGAGTAGAATAAGCCATCGCTGTTTCTCCTCCAGAAGCCCCTAGATTACTTCCTAAAAAAGTACCCATGGTAACAAACCAGCCTCCCCAAATAAAAAATTCGAGAAACATCATGAATGATAATTGAAGTTGTATTGATTTTTTCATAATATGTAGGTTAAATCATTTATATTCAAAATTATAATTACTTAAGTTTAGTAGCTACAGATAATAATAAGTCTTTGGTTGCTTTAATTCCTTTGCTTTCATTTAATTCATCCCCTTCATATTCTACTCCAACAAACCCTGTATATCCAGCATCTTTAACTATTTGCATCATTTTTAAAAAATCAATAGTAGTTTCATTACCGTCCTTATCAAAATTATACGATTTAGCACTCACTGCCATTGCCGAAGGCATCATCATTTTTGTTCCTTCATATTTATCTGGATACACCTCTGCACAATCTCCCCATTTTTCATTTGTATCTGCTCTTCTTACACACCAATTACCAAAGTCTGGTAGGGTTCCACAGTTTTCCATGTTTACTTCATTAATCGCTTTCATTAGCTCAACTGGATTGGAAGACAACCAGCCGTGATTTTCGCATAGTATATTGATGCTTTTTGTTGCAGCATATTCAGACAACTTTCTCAACCCATCTACAACTGTACTTTTCCAGATTTGAGGATCATTTGTTCCAAAAGTATTGACACGAATTGAATGACATCCTAATTTTGAAGCAGCATCAACCCATTTTTTATGATTTTCTACTGCCTGATTTCTTTTATTTTCATCTGGATCAGCAAGATCTCCTTCATCATCAACCATAATCAAAACATTTTGCACAGACTCTTTTTCACTTATTTTTTTAAGTGAATCTATAACTACATCAAACCCTAATTTATTAATTTCATGTTCATAAAGTTGACTAACATACTCCAACCCTTCAAACCCCATTTCTTTTGCTTGTGAAGCAAAATGAAAAGGCGATTTATTATCATCTTTGACATATTTATGTAATGACCATTGAGCGAGTGATAATTTAAAAAACAACCCTTTATCATTTATTATTTTTACTGAAGAATTAGATTGTTTTTTTAAATCTGTTTTACAACTAGAAATTGAAATACCTACAAATATTGTTGCAATAAAAATTATTTTTGAAATACTAATTGAATTCATCTTAT
>ERZ767310.570-NODE-570-length-22755-cov-4.629471_pt1 | contig 22755 bp, 17 predicted proteins | sample MGYA00374954_ERZ767310 | MGnify/ENA primary metagenome ERZ767310 (study PRJEB28948, sample SAMN06267188) | marine metagenome | isolation source: Columbia River Estuary | place: USA:Columbia River Estuary, USA | collected 2013-07-23 ...
GTGTTATTTTATATCCACCATCTGAGAGTAAGTTTTTATATAAAGTGCCATATAACACACATTCTTTGGCAGATTTAAAGAATCCTGATTTTGAGAAATTCCCAGGATTGCAGTATGCCAAGGGGTATGAGATTATTCAAGAACCAGGTGATGGTTTGTTTATGCCGAGTGGACACTGGCATTACAACACGTATTTAGAAGGTGGTATTTCTGTTGCGTTTAGACGTCTGGCACATACGCCATCAGGATTAATGAAAGGAATCTCATTCGTAGCAGGAACCATGCCTTACGACAAGGTGATGAACAAAATTTTAGGAGCGAAGTGGTTTGAGAAAAAACAAGCCAAGTGCATAGAGCTTGTTGCGCAAGAAATAAAGAAATATAAGGCCGCTTAGGCAGGAAAGGAAATAGAATAAAAAAGGCTCCATAGATGGAGCCTTTTTTAATGAAATAAGTTGAATATCTTTTTAAGTATAAACCAATGTTGAAGTGACCGGCAATGAATCTGATCTACCCAGTTCTTTCAATTGCGCGTAATGACTTTTAAGCGCACTGCCGAATGTTTTCTGACAATGGTAAGGAATACCATATTCTTGCGCAGTTGCTTTCACAATTTTAGAAATGGCAGGGTAATGTACATGGCATATGTTTGGAAATAAGTGATGTTCTACTTGATAATTTAAACCTCCAAAGAGATAGGTTATTATTTTATTGTCTACAGCAAAATTTGAAGTAGTCATCAACTGATGAACAGACCAATTCTCATTTATTTTTTCTTCATCCTGGTCGAGCGTCACACAGTCTTCTACAACATGTGCCAATTGAAAAATAATGCTCAAGACTACACCCGAAACCATGAGCATTGAAACAAACATGGCAACGACCAATAAAGGAGGGAAATCTAATACGTAAATAGGTAGAACTAAAAATATGAAGTAAAATATTGCTCTATGTAAAATGATGTTCAATAAAGTTTTGAATGCCTCTTTTTTAGATGAAACAAGCCCTGTTTTATAGTATTTGCCAAGCTTAATAAAGTCTTTGGCTGTCATCCAAATAATTGTAAGCAAACTGTAAAGGAAAGTGACATAGTAGTGCTGGTATTTATGAAACCATCTTCTAGGTTGATTCTCCGTCATGCGCAAGACATAGCGAGAAGCAATGTCTTCGTCAGCATGCTCAATATTGGTATACGTATGATGAAGGACGTTGTGCTGTAGTTTCCAAATTGTTGGTTCTACGCCAATAGCAATAACTGGTATTTGTAATCCGAAGTTTAATAATTTGTTCTTAGTTAAAGATCCGTGCAGTACATCGTGCATCACAGAGGTGCCGATAAAAGCTTGTGCCGCTCCAAGAAGCATCCACAGACCAAACATAAATGTGAGATTAGTAATTCCTGAAAAGAGAATTATGAAATAAATAGAGAAATACAAAACAGTTGCCACCAAAGATTTAATAACCATAGTAGAATTTGCTCTTGGACTTATCCCATTGTCCTTAAAATAACTATTAACTCTACTTTTTAAAGACTTAGAAAAGTCTTGATTGATTTCTTTCGAAAATCTATATCTAATCATGTACCGATTTCATTAATTGCTGATCGCAAACATTACGGTGAATAGAAGAAGGGAGGATACTTCGAATATACAGTCGCTAGGGCCTACTGAAAAAAGACTATACATACTGTAGGAAAAGCATAAGCTATTGAAATTCAGAGTGTATGTTCTATATTGTTTTGCAATAGTACGACTTCTAATGGAATGGGTTTTCTCTAAAAAAAGAGACGAAATTAAATTTTTAAATGGAATCTATAAACTCCATGATAATAGAAAAGCTCCGAATTTAATCGGAGCTTTTGTGGAGAATACCGGAGTCGAACCGGTGACCTCTACACTGCCAGTGTAGCGCTCTAGCCAGCTGAGCTAATCCCCCGAGGGCGGCAAATATAATATTTATAGCAAAGGATGTTTTTCTTTTTATTCTTTTGCGCCAAATATCAAATTATTCACTTTGGCACTCTTTTTGGACATGTGATAAATAGAAAATAATAGAAAATGAAAAAGATATTTTTAATAGCCTCACTTTTATGCTTTACAACAGCTTGGGCTCAGAACAGCACTTGGGGTGTTAAAGGAGGGTTAAACTTTAACTTGTCTGAAATGGGAGTCGAAAATGCCTATAATAGTATTGGAGATATTTTTGAGGGTGAAAACACCAGCAACGGCTGGCATGCAGGACTTGTGTCTCGCAGTTTTTTAACTGATAATTTTTACGTTCAATTCCAAGGTCTGTATTCGCAATCGAGTACTACGCTTTCTGGAAAGACCTTAACAAATGTGCCTTTAGAAGAAGAGTTTAATAAACAGGTTGCTCAATTTGATATTCTACCAGGGTTCACCTTTTTCAATTTTATAAGAGCACAAGGCGGCTTAATTGGTCAGCTGTCTGTAAACAAGCAATATTCAGAAACATTTGGTCCATTTAATATGGGCTACAATTTAGGTGCCGGTATAACACTAGGAAAGTTCAATGTTGACATTGCCTACAATGGCTCTTTTAAAGGTACAGAAGGTGAATGGAGAGGCGTGCCGCTTTCTCACAATACATCTGAGATTTTAATGAGTATCGGAGTAATGTTTAATTGATGGTACCTTAACAAAGAATTAACAGGATTAATGCAACCTTTTTGCATTATTAACGTTCATAATAAAAAAGCATCAAATGCTTTCAGAACTTTTTAAGGAAGCTACTTTTTATAGGTAATTTTTGGGTTAAACGGTCGTTCTTACAATCATATAAAAAAGCTAAACCTTAAAACTAAGTCCCGATTTTAATCGGGACTTTCTCTTTTAATCGCAGTCTGGTATAAATTAAATCTTTATACAAACATTCTTGGCTTCTGTAAAAAAGTGAAGCGCTTCAAAGCCACCTTCGCGACCTACACCACTTTCTTTCATTCCACCGAAAGGTGTTCTTAAATCTCTAAGCAGCCAGCAGTTAATCCAAATAATACCAGCATGAATATTCGAGGCCATTCTATGCGCACGTTTTAAATTAGAGGTCCAGATCGATGTCGCTAAGCCATACTTTGTGCTGTTGGCCATCATCATCACTTCTTCTTCAGTATCAAACGGAGTGATGGTAACTACTGGTCCAAAAATTTCTTCTTGGTTTGTACGGCAATCATAACTTAAGCCTTCAACTACAGTTGGAGCAATATAGTAGCCGTCTTTGTATTCGCCTTCTAAATGAATTTGTTTGCCACCTGTTAAGATAGTGCCGCCTTCTTCCTTCGCTAAAGCGATGTAGCCCAAGACCTTTTCCATATGATCTTTCGAAACAATCGCGCCTACTTTTGTGCCTTCTTGATCTGGAGCGCCAACCGCCATGCGGGAAACGCGTTGTACGAATTCAGTTTTGAACTTATCATAGATTTCGCGCTGGACAAAAATGCGCGAGCCACACAAGCAGATTTGGCCCTGATTGGCAAAAGATGATCGGACAGAAGTTCTTACAGCGTCATCAAAATCTGCATCTGCAAAAATTATATTTGGGTTTTTGCCACCCAATTCAAGGGAAAGCTTCTTAAACATTGGCGCTGCTGTTCTCGCGATCGTTGCACCGGTAGATGTCCCTCCAGTGAAAGATATCATCGGGATGTCTTTGTGCTCGGTAATAGCAGAACCCACTTTTGCACCTAAGCCGTGCACTATGTTTAAAACACCGGCAGGCAAACCAATTTCTTTACAGATGTCAGAAAGTAAATAAGCTGTTAGCGGAGTGACTTCAGATGGTTTTGCAACCACAGTATTTCCCGAGGCTAATGCCGGAGCAATTTTCCAAGTGAATAAATAGAGCGGCAAATTCCATGGACTAATGCAGCCGGCAACGCCAACTGGCTTTCTTAATGTGTAGTTAAAACCCGTTTCGCCCATGTCATGCATTTCGTTGCTCTCATGTAAAATAGCTGTGGCGAAAAAAGAAAAATTGTCGCGCGCTCTTGGGATGTCCACACTTTCAGCTAACCATACAGGTTTTCCGTTGTCTAAACTCTCAGCTTTCGCTAGTTCTTCTTGGCGTTCCGAAATACGATTCGAAATTTTCAACATCCATTCAGATCGTGTCTTTACAGGAAGCGTGCTCCACATTGGAAATGCAGCTGAAGCAGCATTTACTGCCGCTTGCACGTCACGCTCATCGCTGTCTGGAATTTGACCATAGACTTTTCCTCTAGAAGGGTCGTAATTGTCTAGGTAATCTCCGCTGGCTGGAGCATGCATGGCTCCATTGATGTAATTCTCAATCTTCATGTTTTCTGAGTTGAAAAGTTATAAAGTCGAAGGTTTATAAAAGTTCGCCCTTCAACCAAATTCTGCTACAACGATCCCGTTCGCCCTCCGTCTACAGGAACATTTATGCCGTTGATATACGCTGCAGCAGGGCTTGCTAAAAATGCAATGGCATTTGCCACTTCTTCTGGCTTTGCAAAACGATTCATTGGCACTGCGCCAGCCATTGTAGCAGCAACAGTTTCTTCAGTAGCTCCTGATTTAGAGGCCTTGTTGGAAATAATGCTTGTTAATCTTTCAGTTTCAGTAGCACCTGGTAAGACATTGTTCACCGTAATTTGATGAATACCCAACTCGTTGGCTAATGTTTTACTCCAATTGGCAACGGCTCCTCTTATAGTGTTTGAAACACCTAATCCTGTCAAAGGAATTTTAACGGAGGTTGATATTACATTGATGATTCTGCCGTAGCCACCATCTATCATGCTTTGCTTAACAGCTTTTACTAGATTATGGTTGTTTATAAGGTGGTTGGTAAATGCGCTGTAAAACTCTTCTTCTTTTGCATCTGCAATGGGACCACCTGGAGGGCCGCCTGTATTATTAATTAAAATGTGAATTGGGTTTGAAGCAACATAGTCGGAAACAACTTTTTTCACTTCTTCTGGTTTGCTGAAATCTGCGACTAGATATTCGCAACCGTTGTCAAGCGCTTTAGAAACAGCCTTTAGTTTTTCTTCATTTCGAGCAAGTAGAACAACTTTGGCGCCCATGCCGCTCAATTCTGTTGCTACCGCTCTTCCTATTCCTTGCGTGCTGCCACAAACGAGGGCAGTCTTTCCGTGTAAATCTAAATTCATCTAAGTGTTTTGATTAAAAGCCTACGCCCAGTCTTAATTGCCATGGGCTAGAGTAAAATGACCGGTTAGGGTTGTAAAGCACATCGTATAACATCATGATAAAGATATTTGCTCGGCCTGCTTGTTGACGAATTCCTCCTCCAAGAAACATAGCATGCACCCATTCACGACCATATATGTAGGTAATATCTCCAGTGTTTGGATTTCGATTAGCGCTCTGGAAAACTTCAAAATTAAGTGGTTCATATTCAGCTTGCAGAGTTACAGGACCAAAAGGGTTGTACCAACTAAAAAAGTTTAAGCCCCAAGTGTTGCCAGAGGTTTTGAAATTAACATTAGGTCCGTAGTTGTTGTTGTCTTTCCAATAGTAATAAGAAAAACCTGTGCCTACGCCTAAATTGTCTTGAACTAAATAATGCACTCTTGGAGATACATTTATGTAAGTGTAAGAGCCAAAGCCTAAACTAAGGTTACCACCAATACGCAGTCTGTCGACAAAGTTACTGGTACTTTTTCTACTTGCCGAAGAGGTAGTTCTCCCTGATGAAATAGCAGATTCCTCGGCAGACTTTTCAGGAACTTCTTCAGGTGCCGAAACATTTTGATTTTCCTTTTTTTCTGATTTTTCATCCGGAAAACGTTCTGGCTGTTGTGCGAAGGCAAACGTGCCAAACAGGATAAAAACAAAGAGTGAAATTGTATTTTTCATAGTCTTATTTATTGCTCCAAAATTAAGCAAACGTATTTAACGCAAGTCTTATTCTCTAAGCATGTCTAAACCCGCTAAATATGCCTTGTAAGTAGCAGAAATGTTTACTTTTGACGAAATTTTTTAAAATCTATGGATAGGTTTTCTTTTCTGGGTGGGTTGCATGCAGAATTTATTGATGAATTATACCAGAAATATTTAAAAAACCCTGATAACATTGAGCCCAGCTGGAGGGCTTTTTTTCAAGGCTATGATTTTTCTAGAGAAACTTATGGTGATGAGGACGCATTAGGCTCAGGCTCTATTCCTTCTGAAGTTCTAAAGGAATTTGATGTTATAAATTTGATTAATGGCTACCGCAGTCGTGGGCATCTTTTTACAGAAACAAACCCGGTAAGAGGAAGGCGGAAATACAGCCCAACGCTTGCAATAGAAAACTTTAATCTTTCTAAGGACGATTTAGATACAAAGTTTAACGCTGCAAGAGAGGTAGGAGCAAAAGGCGCTGCTACGCTTCGAGAAATAGTTGAGCATTTAGAAAATATTTATTGCAAATCTATTGGGGTTGAGTTCTCTTATATCAGAGATCCGAAACGTGTGGATTGGATCAAAGAGAAAATGCATCTGAATGACAATCAACCAAACTTTAGTCTAGAGCAAAAGAAAAGAATTTTACATAAGCTGAATGAAGCCGTTGCTTTTGAAAGTTTCTTGAACACAAAATTTGTTGGTCAAAAACGGTTTTCCATAGAAGGAGCAGAAGCAGTGATTCCTGGTCTTGACATGGTTATTGATCACGCTTCTAAAAATGGAGCAGAAGAAGTTGTTGTTGGGATGGCTCACCGTGGGAGATTAAATATCCTTACCAATATTTTTGGTAAACCACAGTCTAAAATATTTAGCGAGTTTGAGGGCAAAGAGTTTTCTGAAGATGAATATGATGGTGATGTTAAGTATCATTTAGGGTACTCTACAAAAACAAAAAATACGGAAGGCAAGCCAATTAAATTAAACTTGTCACCCAATCCTTCTCACCTCGAAGCAGTAGATGCTGTCGTAGAAGGGATAGCACGTGCAAAAATCAACAACGATTACAACGGAGATAAAAGCAAGGTGCTTCCAATTCTAATTCATGGTGATGCCGCAGTTGCAGCCCAAGGAATTGTTTACGAAGTATTGCAGATGGAGCGTTTAGAAGGGTATGGAACCGGAGGAACAATCCATGTTGTTATTAACAATCAAGTTGGATTTACGACCAACTATTTAGATGCACGCTCCTCTACCTATTGTACAGATATCGGTAAGGTTGTTTTGGCGCCTGTTTTCCATGTCAATGGAGACGATGTAGAAGCCCTTTGTCATACCATGCAAATAGCTGCAGAATACCGTCAGCGTTTTAATCGCGATGTGTTTGTAGATTTATTATGCTATCGAAAATACGGACACAACGAAGGTGATGAGCCGCGTTTTACACAACCGTTATTGTATAAAGAGATTGCACGTCACCCAAACCCTCGAACCATTTACAGTGAGCAATTACTTAGCAAAGGTTTAGTCGAAGCGAACTTGGTAAAAGAAATGGAGCAAGAGTTTAAAGCTATGCTCGAGGATAATTTTGATGAGTCTAAGAAAATAAAGAAGAATACCATCACTCCTTTTATGGAAGATGAGTGGACTGCTTATAGAACAGCAAAACCAGAAGAGTTGGTTGCTGATTTTGATACTTCAACGGACATTGAAGAGCTGCGCAAAATTGGGGTAACGATTACGACATTGCCTAAAGACAAACAGTTCATTAAAAAAATGCACCGCCTTATTGGGTCAAGACAGAAAATGTTGACGGAGACCAATACGTTAGACTGGGCGATGGGCGAGCTTATGGCTTACGGTTCTCTCATTCAAGAAGGCTTTAATATCAGGATGAGTGGCGAGGATGTTGAAAGAGGAACATTTTCTCATAGACATGCCATTATCATGGTAGAAGACTCTGAAGAGAAAGTTTGTTTGCTGAACGAAATTCCGGGAAACCAAGGACGCTTTGCAATCTATAATTCACTTTTAAGTGAATATGGTGTTTTAGGTTTTGACTATGGTTATGCCATGGCGAGTCCAAAAACATTAGTGCTTTGGGAAGCCCAGTTTGGAGACTTCGCAAATGGTGCTCAGATCATGATTGATCAGTTCATAGCTGCTGCGGAAGACAAATGGAAAATGCAAAACGGACTCGTTATGCTTTTGCCTCACGGTTATGAAGGCCAAGGTGCAGAACACTCTTCAGCAAGACTTGAGCGATTTTTACAATTGTGTGCTCAGAATAACATGCAAGTGTGCAACGCTACAACTCCGGCAAACTTCTATCATTTGTTGAGAAGGCAAATGAAACGCGATTTTAGAAAGCCATTAGTCGTGATGTCGCCAAAGAGTTTGTTACGTAATCCAAAAGCTGTTTCTGGTCTGGAAGAAATGGCGAATGGTCATTTTCAAGTCTTGATAGACGATGCATCAGCGAAAGCTGAGAACATTAAAAAAGTAGTGTTCTGTTCTGGTAAATTGTTTTACGAATTAAAGGAGGAACAAGAGCGCATTGGCAATACAGAAACGGCTATTGTGAGATTAGAGCAATTGTATCCGTTGCCTGAAGAAAAAATAAACACAGTTCTTGCAAAATACAGCAAAGCTGAAAAATTCATTTGGGCACAAGAGGAGCCTGCAAACATGGGAGCTTGGACTTTCATGCTTTGGAAATTCCCAATTAGATTAGAGTTAGTGTCTCCACCTGAGAGTGCAGCACCGGCTTCTGGTAGCAACAAGACAGCGCTTGCCAGACAAAAGAAAACAATAGAAAACGTATTCGAAATTTAATATAGAAACGATGATCTTAGAAATGAAAGTGCCTTCACCGGGCGAATCGATTTCGGAAGTTGAAATCGCCACATGGTTGGTTAGCTCTGGCGATTATGTTGAAAAAGACCAAGCCATTGCAGAAATAGATTCTGACAAAGCGACATTAGAATTACCTGCAGAAGAAAGTGGTGTTATCGAGCTTTTAGCTGAAGATGGCGACACTGTAGATGTGGGCCAAGTGGTTTGTAAAATTGATATGGATGCGAAAGCTCCAGAAGTCTCTGCAAAACCAGCTGCTAAAAAAGAAGAAGCGCCAAATCCGGGACCAGCCGCTCCAGCAGCAACTGCTGTTAAAGAAAGTTATGCAACAGGTACACCAAGTCCATCGGCTAAAAAGATGATGGATGAAACCGGTGTGAAAGTTGACAAAGGCACAGGCAAGGATGGCAGAATTACTAAAGGTGATGTTTTAGAAGCTGTTGCCTCTATGGGTACTCCCGGAAACGGACCAAGAACGTCTACCACTAAAAAGATGTCTTCGCTAAGAAGAAAATTAGCATCGAGATTGGTTTCTGTGAAGAATGAAACGGCTATGTTAACCACGTTTAACGAGGTAGACATGAAACCGATTTTCGACTTAAGAAAAAAATATCAGGCTCAGTTTGTAGAAAAGCATGGCTTTAAGTTAGGCTTCATGAGTTTCTTTACATTGGCTTCAACAAGAGCATTGGGATTATATCCTGGTGTAAACTCTATGATTGACGGTGATTACATGAATACGTTCGATTACGTAGACATGAGCATCGCGGTAAGCGGACCTAAAGGCTTAATGGTGCCTGTTGTGCGTAATGCGGAAGCAATGAGTTTTGCTGGTGTTGAACGCGAAATAGCTCGCCTCGCTTCTAAAGTTAGAGACGGTAAAATTACAATTGATGAAATGACGGGTGGAACGTTTACCATCACTAATGGTGGCGTATTTGGTTCGATGTTGTCTACACCAATTATTAATCCTCCTCAAAGTGCAATTTTAGGAATGCACAACATTGTTGAGCGCCCTGTAGCAATTGACGGTGCAGTAGCAATTCGCCCAATTATGTATGTGGCGTTGAGTTATGACCATAGAGTAATTGATGGTAGTGAATCGGTTGGAACTTTAGTGGCAATTAAAGAAGCCTTAGAAAACCCAGAAGAAGTATTGATGGGTGGAAATGTAGAACGCGCTTTAGAACTTTAGTTCGTTTTGAGATAAAGTAAAAGGAGGCCTCAGGCCTCCTTTTTTGGTTAAATTTTATAAAATGTCGGTATGTTGAAAATTACAAATGCAAACATTGTAGCGCTAAACAAATCTTTTCAAATTATTGAAAATGGTGAATTGCTTATTGAAAATGGGTTAATAAAAAAGGTGGGCAAAAAAGTAGATGCTGAAAATGCAGAAGTTTTTGATGCGCAAGGTCAATGGGTAATGCCAGGTTTTGTAAATACCCACACGCATTTACCAATGACAATTTTTAGAGGTCTTGCTGATGATTTGCCTTTTGATCAATGGCTGCATAAAAAAATCTGGCCAGCCGAAAAAAAATTCCTCAATAAAGCGTCTATTCGGATTGGTTCTGAGCTAGGTATTTTAGAAATGATTCAAGGGGGCACAACGACATTCAATGATATGTACTTCTTTTCACCACAAGTGGCCGAAGCTGTTGAAAAGTCGAAAATTCGTGGGTTTATTGGTGAGTCTGTGGTTGATTTTCCAACACATACCTACAACAATTTAGAAGAAGCTCTGCAAATAAATAGGGACTTAATTAGAAACTATAAAGATCATCCCAATGTTCGGCCATCTCTTTCGGCACACGCGCCTTATTCATGCAGCCCAGAAACCATTCAAGAAGTAAAAGCGTTGGCACGTGAACATGACTTGGTTTACAACATTCACATTTCTGAAACACAAGAGGAAGTGCAAGAGTCGTTGACTAAAAAAGGAAAACGTCCAGTAGAATACTTGAATGACTTAGGGGTTTTGGATAACAGAACGGTTGGCGCACATTGTGTTTGGCTCAATAAAGAAGAGATTGAAATATACAAGGCCAGTGGAGCGAATGTGTCGCACAATCCTAGCAGTAATTTAAAGTTGGCTTGTGGCTTTGCGCCCATTCATAAGTTTATCCAAAAAGGAATAAATGTTGCGATTGGTACCGATGGTGCCGCCAGTAACAACAATACCGATATGATTGAAGAAATGCGTTTAAGCACACTGATTCATAAAGGAACATCTAACGACCCGACTGTGTTGAATGCCAAAACATCTTTGCGCATGATTACGATGAATGGTGCAAATGCTGTTGGAATGGGCGAGCAACTGGGCTCAATTGAAGAAGGTAAAATTGCTGATTTGGTATTTATCGATTTAAACAAACCTCGCACAACGCCAATTTACGATGTACATTCTTCTTTGGTTTATGCCGCGCATTCTGGTCAAATTCAATCGGTCATGATAAACGGTGAATTTGTGATGAAGGATAAGCAAATGCTGACACTAGACGAAGAAAAGGTAAAGGCAGAGGCTCAAGAATTAGCGAATAAAATTAAAAAGGAGATTTAGATTGAAATCTAATTTCCAATTGCATCAATTACATTTGTTACATGGCTGAAGAGATAGTTAACAAAGTTGCACAAAGTGCTTTAGTGCAAATAGATTTGGAAGATTATTACGAAGAAGGAGCGCGTAAGTCAATAGATTTAAAAGATTGGCTTTACGAAGGTTTGATTTTGCGCGAAAAAGATTTCCGCGAAAGCGTTAAAAGCCACGATTGGGAACAATACGAAAATGCTTTTGTGTCTATCCATTGTTCTACAGATGCTATTATTCCACTTTGGGCGAGCATGGTTTTAACGGCCGCATTGCAACCTTTTGCAAAGAGAGTCGTGTTTGGAACACAAGAAGAGTTGGAAGCCTTGTTGTATGAAGATGCTTTTGCAAAAGTTGATTTCGAAGCCTATGCAGGCAAGCCAATGATTATAAAAGGATGCAGCAATAAACCTGTTCCTGTGCAAGCCTTTGTGAGTTTTACACAACGCGCTCAACCTTATGTTAGAAGTGTAATGTTTGGCGAGGCATGCAGCACCGTGCCTGTATATAAAATGAAGCGAAAATAGTGGCCAAGAAAAATCCATACCCACATTTAGACGTATTTGAAAAATACGAAGCGCTTGTGGCAGATTTCCCCGAGGTGGAACGTAAAGGAGTAAGTATGCCCTATACAGCGTTAAACGGTAACATGTTTAGTTTTTTAGATAAAGAAGGAATGTTGAGTTTACGCTTTTCACAAGACGAGCAAGAAGCCTTCATAGCAGAACACGACACTTCGCATTCTATTCAGCATGGCTCGATTATGAATGGCTATGCGCTTGTGCCAGAAGATGTTTTTAATAATTCAGAGCTATTAATAGCCCAATTCGCAAAGAGCTTGGCTTTTGTAAAGACTCTGCCAATAAAGGGTTCCAATAAAAAATAATTTAATCGCAAAGAATGCAGAGAAGGCGTAAAGCTTCTCAAAGAACTTTTAACCTGTACACTTTTGAATTCGGTTTTTCTTCTCTCCCTTCAAGGGGAGATGCCGCGCAGCGGTAGAGGGGTTTTAAAATTACCCCATTCTCCTTCGGGTACTTCCCCTAAAAGTGGAAGCGCTAAAAACTCAGCTGTTAGATAATCAGCTCAGAGCAATTAAAAAACTTTATTTTCGGCTTCCTAATATTTTCTAAATGAAATTATATCCCATAAATACTGGTTATTTTAAACTAGATGGTGGTGCCATGTTTGGCGTAGTCCCAAAATCTATGTGGCAAAAAACCAACCCTGCAGACAGCAGAAATATGTGTAATTGGGCCATGCGTAGTCTGTTAATTGAAGATGGCGATCGACTCATTTTGATTGATACTGGGCTAGGTACGAAGCAGAGCGATAAGTTTTTTGGATATTATTTCCTTTATGGTGATGATAGTTTAGATAGCTCATTAGCGAAGAATGGTTTTCATAGAGACGATATTACAGATGTGTTTTTAACGCATTTGCATTTTGACCATTGCGGAGGTGCTATACAATGGAATAAGGATAGAACGGGATATGAGCCCGCTTTTAAAAATGCCAAGTTCTGGAGCAATAAAAAACATTGGGATTGGGCTGTAAACCCAAACGATCGTGAAAAAGCATCTTTCTTAAAAGAGAATATTTTACCGATTCAAGAAAGTGGTCAATTGAATTTTATCGATGTTCCAAACAACGATTTTATTATTCCAACGCCTTTGGGTTTTGACGCGCTTATTGTAAATGGCCATACGGATGCTCAGATGTGCCCGGTTATAAATTATAAAGGAAAGAAGTTGGTTTTCGTGGCAGATTTGTTACCGTCAACAGGGCATATTCCTTTGCCTTATGTGATGGGTTATGATACACGCCCACTGCAAACTTTAGAAGACAGAAAGCAATTTTATGCTAAGGCTCTAGCCGAAGATTACTATTTGTTTTTAGAACATGATAGCGTTAACGAAATCTGCACATTACAACAAACCGAAAAGGGTGCGCGATTAGGCGAGACTTTTCAGTTTTCAGAATTATTTTAAATCTCTTACATGAAGAAAGTATTGTTTTTGGCCTTCGTGGTCTTTTCTATTTCAGCCTCAGCACAATTTGGCTATTGGCAACAAAAGGTTGCCTACACAATGGATGTTACGATGGATCATGAGAACCATCAGTTAATTCGCCTGACGTTTTAAACAAAGTGTATTACCATTTGTATTTCAATGCGTTTCAGCCGGGTAGCATGATGGATGTGCGCAGCCGATCGATTGTAGACCCAGATAGAAGAGTGGGCTCTAGAATTGAAGCACTAAAGGAGACGGAAATTGGCTATCATAAAATTGAAAGCTTGATGCAGGATGGCGAGGCTTTGGACTACGAATTGATTGGTACGGTTGTGAAAGTGAAATTGAAAAATCCAATTCAACCGGGAGCAACATCTACATTTGATATGGCATTTAATTCACAGGTGCCAGTTCAAATCCGCAGAAGCGGACGCAACAACTCAGAAGGAATTGACTATACCATGACGCAATGGTACCCGAAAATGGCGGAATATGATCGTTATGGCTGGCATCCTGATCAATACATTGGAAGAGAATTTATAGCACCCTACGGAACATTTGATGTAACCATTAACATCCATAAAGATTATACCATAGGTGGAACGGGGAATTTGCAAAATGCTGAGCAATTAGGGTACGGCTACTTTGACGGAAAAGTAGAAAAGCAAAAAGGTAAAATGCGTCAATGGCATTTTACAGCAGAAAACGTTCACGATTTCGGATGGGCTGCTGACAAAGATTATGTGCATACTTCTGTAAAAGTTCCAAATGGCCCGATGGTACATTTTTTCTACAGCTCTAAAACAGCCAATATTGAGAATTGGGAGAAAATGCCCGAGTACGTTATCAAGTATTTCCAATTTATGGAAGAGAAGTTTGGGAAATATCCATACGCTCAGTTTTCACTGATTCAAGGTGGTGATGGCGGAATGGAGTATCCTATGTGCACCATGATGCTAGGCGGAGGAAAATCATTTAAAGGTTTTTTAGGATTGTTCGTTCACGAAGCAACTCACAATTGGTACTATGGTATTTTAGGAAGCAACGAAAACAGATATCCATGGATGGATGAAGGCTTTACTTCATTTGCAGAAGAGGAATTCATGAATGCACATTTTGAAGAAGAGAAAAGAGTAAATCCTCATGTTGGAGCATACGGCTCGTATATGTATTTGTTGGGTATTGCCGATACCGTTCCTGGGTTTCATGAACCGATGAATATTGCGGGAGACTTTTTTAAGACGAATAAAATGTACAGTTTAACAGCTTATCCCTTAGGTCAATTATTTGTAAATCAAACACGATACATTGTTGGCGAAGAAGCTTTTTGGAATGGAATGACGACATACTTCGATACTTGGAAATTTAAACACCCAGATTACCACGACTTCATCAGAATCATGGAAGTAGAATCTGGAATGGAGTTGGACTGGTTTCCGCAAATGTGGTTGAATACCACCAGAAGAATTGACTACAGCATCAAGCAATTGAAAGAAGTAGACGGCAAACCGATGCTTGTGCTTGAAAACTTAGGAGATTTCATGATGCCGGTTGATTTTTATATTACATTAAAAAATGGTGAGGTTACAGAATACACAGTGCCACTGCTCATGCAATATGGTGCCAAAAAAGGTCCTGCAAATGTTTATCCAGCATGGCCATGGGTAGAGCCTACTTACGAGTTTGAACTGCCAATGTCTATTGATGAAATAGAACGAATTGACATTGACCCGCTGCGAATGATGTGCGATAGTAAAATTGATAATAACACCTGGAAAAACGAGTAGTGATTAGGAAGACGCAAGTAAGAAGTTGGATATGTAGAATGTTTGGAATGATTTCAGGCACATCATAAATTGCTCTTATTTTTAAAGAAAAGTTGGGAATTGTAACAGTAGTTTACTCCCCGCTATAGTCTTCCCGCTACCCGCTTAACAATTAACAAGATGACAACTTTCTTTAACAGGATTTTGCGTTTGGCCGTACCCCCAATTTTTTATATTCGCCCCCTATCTAATTAAGAGGTATTTGGATTATGCTAGAGAATTTTAAAAAGCTGAATATTACATTAGGTTGGTTGGTGTTTGCCATTGCCACAACCGTATATTTTTTGACCTTAGAACCTACAGCAAGTTTTTGGGATTGTGGTGAATACATTGCTACATCTGTAAAACTTCAAGTGGGTCACCCTCCAGGGGCACCCCTATTCCAGTTGGTTGGAAACTTCATGTCGCAGTTTGCGTTTGGCGATGTCTCTAGACAAGCTTTAATGGTGAATGCGGTTTCAGCGTTATCTAGCTCGTTTACCATTTTATTCCTTTTTTGGACTATTACATATCTCGCTAAAAAACTAGCGCTTAAATCGGGAGAATTAACCTCAGGTAAAGCGATGGCCATATTGGGCTCTGGTGCCGTTGGTGCGTTAGCTTATACTTTTTCAGATTCATTTTGGTTCTCTGCTGTAGAAGGTGAAGTGTATGCCATGAGTAGTTTTATTACTGCCGCCACTTTCTGGATGGTGCTGAAATGGGAAGGCGCTGTTGATACGGATAAATATGCTAACCGTTGGCTGGTATTGATTGCCTTTATGGTTGGTTTGTCAGTTGGTGTTCACATATTGGTATTCCTAATTATTCCAGCTATTGGAATGGTTTATTACTTTAAACTGAACCCTAACCCAACCACAAAAGGGTTTGTTATTGCAAACATTGCCAGTATGGGCGTGTTAGGTTTTGTATTCGCTGTTCTCATTCCTTTTATGCTTAAACTTTTTGGTAGTGTAGAGTTAGCTTTTGTAAACAAATTAGGCTTGCCATTTAATGTAGGTACCATTTTCACAGTTATTATTTTAACAGTAACCTTTGTTCTTGGTCTTCGCGTTACGCACAAGGATTCTTTAACGAAAAAAGAAGAGAATAGATTTTTCGTAGTAGGAATTGTAATCGGTGCAATCGCTCTAATTACCTTCTTCTTAAATGGAGATTATAAAAATGGCATATTAAGTGCTGTCTTATTGATGGGTTTCTTCTTCTTAATTACACGTTATCATAACCGTATCAATCACCATTTGGTGAATCAAGCCATCTTGGCGATTGTCTTCATAATGATTGGTTATTCTTCGTTTTTAACATTGGCGGTGCGCTCTAATGCAAACACTCCGATAGATGAAAATAATCCTGAAGACGCGATGAGTCTTTTGGCATACTACAATCGTGAGCAATATGGAGATTGGCCCAAGCTTTACGGGAAAAGTTTTAACGCAACTGTAAGCAGAACTGAGCCATATTTAGATGGTAATCCGGCATATCAAAAAGGGTATGCAGTTTCTAATGCGCAAGGGCAAGAAATCATCAGTTTTAGAGAGAAATTTGAAGCAGAAGATTACATAGCTAAATCTGGAAAGGATTTAAGTATCGATGGTAGGTACATTGTTTCTGATCAAAGAAAACTCACAAAACCTAACTATGACAAAAAATACAATGTATTCTTCCCACGTATGTGGAGTGACGATGGAGGCCACGTTAAGAACTACTTAAAAATTATAGGAAAACGTAAAACAGACTTTTACAATATAGACGCACAAGGAAGAGAAGCTGGACCCAAACGTGCGCCAACTTTAGGAGAGAACATGAATTTCTTCTTTACCTATCAGTTGGGTCATATGTATTGGCGATACTTTATGTGGAACTTTGCTGGTCGTCAGAATGATTCGCAAGGCCGCATGGAGCTTACCAAAGGGAACTGGATTTCTGGAATCAAGCCGTTGGATGAAATGCGTTTAGGACCACAGGATAATTTACCTTCTTTGATTAAAGACAACCCAGCACATAACAAGTATTATTTGTTGCCATTTTTACTCGGGGTATTCGGATTAGTTTTTCAGTTTACAAAAGATAAAAAGGATGCATGGAGTATTCTCTTGTTCTTCCTGTTTACTGGTGCTGCTGTAGTAATCTATACCAATCAGAAACCATTTGAACCACGAGAAAGAGATTACGCCTTTGTTGGCTCGTTCTACGTATTTGCTATTTGGATTGGACTGGGTGTGCTTGGGCTATTTGAATTGTTAAAAGAGCATCAGAAAAAAACGGGAATAGCTGTGGCGCTTACAGCAGCGTTACTTGTTTTAGTTCCAGGTATAATGGCTTCAGAAAATTGGGATGACCATACCCGTGCTAACAGGTATACAGCAAGAGATGTGGCAAGAGCATATCTTGACTCGTGTGATGATGATGCCATTCTATTTACCAATGGTGATAACGATACTTTCCCACTCTGGTACGTCCAAGAAATTGAAGGCTACAGAACGGATGTACGTGTCGTAAACTTGAGTTTATTGAATACGGATTGGTACATAGATCAAATGAAACGCACCACATATGACGGGAAAGCAGTGCCTTTTAGCTTTGACTGGAATCAGTACAAACAAGGAACGAGAGACGTCCTCTATTTTGATGGGTCTGATCCTAAGAAAAGTAAACAGAGGATTCTGGCTCAAGATTTTATCAAGCAAACAAAACGCGATGATAATGGCGTTAAGAAAGAGCTTGGGTTTGGTAAGAAGGTTCACACCTATCGCTACAAAAAATTGAGGCTGCCTGTTGATAAAAGCCAAGTATTGTCTAATAATGTAGTTGCGGCTAAAGACACCGCCAAAATTTTAGACTTTATCGATTGGAATTTAGGTGGCTCTTATTTGGCTAAACGCGATTTAATGGTTGTTGATCTTATTGCAAACAACAACTGGGAGCGCCCAATCTATTTTTCAATAACAGTTGGTAATTCTAAATCTTCATATTTCTGGTTAACAGATTATTTCAGATTAGAAGGATTGGCATACCGTTTTGTTCCGATAAAGAATCCGGTTTCAGGGAACTCTTACGAATACGGAATTGTTGATACAGATATCATGTATGACAATTTTATGAATAAGTACACGTGGGGTAACATGGAAGTTGATGGTGTTTATTTGGATGAAACCAACAGAAGGTTGTCTTACAACATGCGTAACATTAGTGGCCGCCTGGCAAAAGAATTGGTAAAGCAAGGCGAGAATGAAAAAGCAATTGCTGTTTGCGATCGTGCAATGGAGAAAATGCCCGTATCTAAATTCTACTACAATTACTTTTTGTTAGGCATAATAGAAGCATATTATGACGCTGGTGCTGATGAAAAAGCACGAGTGATTGTGGATGGTTTTAGCGCTGCAATGGAAGAAGAGATTCGCTACTACGCGCAATTTAGAGGTCAGAAGAAAAAAGCAATAGAAGGCGATATCGGAATGGCAGGTCAGTTAATGCAAACTATGGCGCAGTTAGTTCAGCGTTATGAGGTGCAGACTGGTAAAATTCAGAAAAACGATATACAAGATCGTTTCATGCAGATTTCTCAAGGTCTTTAGAAAACATTAAATATTTATAAAACGGGCTCCAATTTGGAGCCCGTTTTGTTTGATATCTGTTTTATCAAACTACTTTTGAAGTAATGTTTCCTGTCAAAACTCCAAGAATCTTGCGCTGGCCTTTTCCTGAAATGGTCTGGAAAGTAAAAACTAAAAAGAAAGAAGTTTTCTTAACTTTTGATGATGGCCCGATACCAGAAGTTACCCCATGGGTACTAGAGCAGCTAAAAGCTTACGATGCTACTGCCATGTTTTTTATGGTGGGGGATAACATAGATAAATACCCAAAAGTATATCAACACGTCTTAGACTCTGGAAACGGGGTTGGTCATCATACCCAGAATCATTTGGTGGGTTGGAACACAGGTTTAGAGGAGTACCTTGAAAATGTAGAGTTGTGCGCATGTAAAATGGAATCTTCTTTTTTTAGGCCACCGCATGGGAGAATTAAAAAGTCTCAAATAAAGGCGCTGAAAGAAAAATACAATCTTATTATGTGGGATGTGCTCAGTGGTGATTTTGATCAAGATACTTCAGCTGAAAAATGTATTTCCAATGTTTTAGATAAAATAAGTCCTGGATCAATTATTGTTTTTCATGACAGTATAAAGGCTTGGCCACGTTTGGAAAGTGCATTACCTGAAATACTTAGGCAACTTAAAGAGAAAGGATATTCTTTTGGTGATTTGAGAGATTACTATAAATAAGTAGCGTTGCTATGATCCAGGTATTCGTGCTGTAATTCCTTGATTTTAGGCATTGTTAATTTTTCTTTGATTATGCGGGGTAATGCCTCTTTAAGGAAACGAATTTCACGTTTGTTTGCTTTATTAACGCTAATAGGGATAACTTTATCCACTCCATCTGCAGTGGATTTATGCACTATCAAGGTATCTACACACATTCGAGATTCAACCTCAATATTCGAAATACGGCTTATTGGTAATTCAACTTGATAGCCCCAATGTTTAAAAAAGAGAAGTCTTTCTAATAATCCTGGTTTTGTTCGAACCAACAATAAATCCTCGTCTATACTTAATTTAAATGCCATGCTCTTCGCGTAGGTTTTCTAAGGTGTAAATATCGCAATTAAAAAATGGACTAACTATGACAAATGCATCTAAGATGCAGCTTTGAGTTTACTTGGCGCCACTTTCGTGATTTTGTCCTGAGCGTAAGTTCTGTCCACCAATAATTTGGTCGTTTTTTCGTCTTCAGATTTTGACGGCAACTCAAACATAGCATCAGTAAAAATGGATTCACAAATCGTTCTTAAGCCACGTGCACCTAAACCAAATTCCTCAGCTTTTTCGACAATAAAGTCTATAGCTGTTTTGTCCATTGTCAACTCAATACCGTCTAACTCAAAAAGTTTTTCATACTGTTTTACCAAAGCATTCTTTGGCTCAGTCAAAATCTGTTTTAGTGCCTCGGGCGTCAAAGGATTTAAGTAAGTCAAAACAGGCATACGTCCTATTAATTCTGGTATCAGCCCAAAACTACGAATGTCTTGAGGGGTAACATACTTGAGCATATTGTCTTTGTCTAAATCCTCAACATTTGTAGTTGAAGTAGAAAAGCCAACAGCCTGTGTGTTCATTCTTTTACCAATGTTTCTTTCAATACCATCGAAAGCACCGCCAGCCACGAACAAAATATTTTTAGTGTTTATTTCAATGAATTTCTGATCAGGATGTTTGCGGCCTCCTTTAGGTGGAACATTGACCACTGTACCTTCTAACAACTTAAGAAGTGCTTGTTGAACACCTTCTCCAGAAACATCTCTTGTAATAGATGGGTTATCACCTTTACGAGCAATTTTATCTAATTCATCAATAAAGATGATACCTCTTTCTGCTGCCGCAACATCATAGTCTGCCGCTTGCAAAAGACGAGTTAAAATACTTTCAACATCTTCTCCAACATAACCAGCTTCCGTTAAAACGGTTGCATCAACTATAGAAAAAGGAACGTTTAACATTCTCGCGATAGATCGGGCCAACAGGGTTTTCCCTGTTCCCGTTCTACCTACCATCATAATATTTGATTTCTCCAGTTCAACTTCGTCAACAATTGAACTGTTTTGAATTCTCTTGTAGTGATTGTAAACCGCTACACTTAATACTTTTTTGGCATCGTCTTGTCCAATGACGTATTGGTCTAAGAATGATTTAATCTCTGCAGGTTTTACTAGCTTGATACCTGTAGAAAAATCTTTGTCAGTTTCTGTGCCTAACTCTTCTGAAACAATGCTATACGCTTGTATAATACAGTGATCGCAGATGTGACCGCTAATGCCTGCAATAAGTACATTAGTGTCTTTCTTTTCTCGTCCGCAAAAGGTGCAAATTAAATGCTCTTCTTTACTCATGTAGTATTAACGTATAGACCTCAAGAAAGGTTATTATTTTTTACCGGTTAAGATTTCATCAATCATTCCGTATTCTTTAGCCTGTTCTGCTTTCATCCAATAATCTCTATCAGAATCTGCTTCTACTTTATCGAACGCTTGTCCCGAATGATTAGAAATAATCTCGTACAATTCTTTCTTCAAAGTTGTGATTTCATTCAAAGTAATTTCCATGTCACTAACCTGTCCTTGGGCTCCACCCATTGGCTGATGGATCATTACTCTAGAATGAGGCAATGCACTTCTTTTTCCTTTCGCACCTGCACACAACAAAACTGCGCCCATAGAGGCAGCCATACTTGTACAAATTGTTGCAACATCAGGAGCAACAACTTGCATAGTGTCGTAAATGCCTAAACCAGCATAAACAGATCCACCAGGAGAATTCAAATAAATTTGAATGTCCTTTTTAGCATCTGCAGATTCTAAGAATAAAAGCTGTGCTTGAATAATATTTGCTACTTGGTCATTGATTCCTGTTCCTAGAAAGATAATTCTATCCATCATAAGACGAGAAAAAACGTCCATTTGAGACATGTTCATTTGACGTTCCTCAATAATATAAGGAGTCATTGAAGCGTCTACATATTGATCAACATACATGCTGTTTATTCCAGCATGTTTGGTAGCGTATTGTTTAAATTCTTTTCCGAAATTCATATTACATTTTAGTTTTCTAATGAGCCTAAATTAGGCTTTTTGTTTAGAAACCAATTTGACAAAATCATCATATGCGATTTCCTTCTCATTTAACTTTAACGAAGTTTTGAAATATCCTTTCAACTTCTCATCGTAAAGTCTATCGTTTATGCGTTGCGCCTCCTCTTGGTTTTGTAAAACATCAGTTGCTGACTTAGTCACTTGCTCTTCGTCTGGAGCCATTCCGTACTGAACGTACTGATCTCTCAACAGTTGCTTGGTGTAATCTAAAAGCTCAGCATATTCTGCTTTTAAATTATTGTCCTGAATAACGCGATTTTCAATAAGTTGCCATTTTAGCCCTTTCGCCATGTCTGGAAATTGAACTTCAACCTCTTCAGCAGTCAATGGCTTTTCGCCTGATGTTTGCATCCATTTTTTCAAGAATGCTTCTGGTAGAGTAACATCGATGTTTTCCATCAGGTACTCTGAAACTTGATTCATCATGTGTTGATCTGCATCACGGACATACATGTTTTCTAAATCTGAAGCGACACGTGCTCTAAATTCTTCTTCACTTTTAATTGTGCCTTCACCGAAAACTTTGTCAAATAATTCTTGGTTTAACTCAGCAGGCTCAACACGAGAAATGTGTGTCAACGTAAAATTGAATATTCCAGTAGAATGGTCATTCAATTGGTGTTCGTTCGTTCCTAAAACTTCAGCAAGGTTAAACCCTTCAGCAAAGTCAGAAGCGCTTATAGTTAGGTCATCTCCAATCTTAGCCTTTAAGACTTTGTTTTTGATGGTCTTCTTTTCTAATGCAGTTCCAATAAAGTAAGCACCTTCTTTAGATATGCCATTGCTTACAATTTCTCCGTCTTTATCAATTTCAACAAAGCTTCCAGAGAACATATCATTGTCTTGAGCTTTATCTGGAGTAGACATTTTTCCATAACGCT
>ERZ767310.576-NODE-576-length-22676-cov-7.690465_pt1 | contig 22676 bp, 19 predicted proteins | sample MGYA00374954_ERZ767310 | MGnify/ENA primary metagenome ERZ767310 (study PRJEB28948, sample SAMN06267188) | marine metagenome | isolation source: Columbia River Estuary | place: USA:Columbia River Estuary, USA | collected 2013-07-23 ...
GCTGGTTTTTATATCGCCACCATTTGGATCCAGACTCAAATCGACCCAACGGCCGCGCCAGCCTATGAGGTTGAGCGGCTGTCTTTTGCCAAAAAGATTGGCCTGCTGCTGCGGGAGGTCGTCCCAATGGTGAGTGTGATGATCATTATCATTGTGCTGATGATCCAGGGGTTTGTGACCCCTTCGGAAGCCGCTGCCTTTGGCGCTTTGGGTGTACTTGTTCTTGCAGCAGTGTTTCGCTGCCTCACTTGGGAGGCTATGAAAAAGTCTGTCATCGGGGCTTTGAGGGTAACACTGATGGCTTATTTGATTGTCTTCGGGTCGGCAACGTTCAGTCAGCTGCTCGCTTTCTCGGGTGCGTCGCGTGGGCTGGTCAGCTGGGCGACCAGTTTTGATTTGGCGCCCCTGGCCATGCTGATGGTGATGTTTGCTGTGCTCTTGCTGCTGGGCATGTTCATGGAGCAGATCTCAATCATGCTGCTGACTGTGCCGATCTTTTTCCCTCTGGCCCAAACACTCGGTTTTGATCCGATTTGGTTTGCGTTGATCATGCTGCTCTCCTTGGAGATTAGCTTTACAACCCCACCATTCGGGCTGTTATTGTTCGTGATGAAGGGGGTATCTCCGCCAGAAACGACGATGCGAGAGATATACACCTCAGCTTTCCCCTACATCTTTTGCTCGCTATTCTTGGTGATATTGCTGATTGCCTTTCCTCAAATAGCACTGTGGTTGCCGGCATTGTGAATGGGCAGAAAAGCCGAAAGCACACCATTGCAGGGACGGATGAAATGCGGCTGAAACGGCACCGTTTTCTGATTTAATCTATTGATTATTAATGATATTTAAGCAATATAGCCATAGTCTATTTTGAGGCTTATGTTTTTGTTCGCATTGGTCGAAAATGCCGAGAGCTTCAGTTTCTCGGCCGTAAAAATTTTACCGTTTGATAAAAAAATAATCTGTGCAATAGTGATTCTGTAATTTGATCGACGGAGGATCTATGACCAGTCCTATGACGCCAGGCATTGCAGCGGATCGCCTAAGCAACGAAGCGCTTGCACAAAACTTTGCAGACCTACATGTGCCGCTCGAACCGCATGAAGTGCGGGTTGCGGCTGATCGCTGTTACTTTTGCTATGATGCACCCTGTGTGACCGCCTGCCCGACGGATATCGATATTCCGCTATTCATCCGTCAAATTAGTACGGATAGGTCAGAGGCTGCGGCCAAAACGATTCTTGATATGAATATTTTGGGCGGAATGTGTGCCCGTGTTTGCCCAACGGAAGTGCTTTGCGAACACGCCTGCGTGCGTGAAGTTTCAGAGGGCAAGCCTGTTGAAATTGGCCGCCTTCAACGCCACGCCACTGATCGTTTGATGGCAAAAAATATTCATCCCTTTAATCGTGCCGCCGCCACCGGCAAGAAGGTTGCCGTGGTTGGGGCGGGTCCTGCGGGGCTATCCTGCGCCCACCGATTGGCATTAAAGGGGATCGACGTGACGATCTATGATGCCCGTTCCAAAGCAGGCGGCCTCAATGAATACGGGATCGCCGCCTATAAATCCACAAATGACTTTGCCGCAAAGGAAGTGGCATGGTTGTTGTCTATCGGTGGTATCACGATTGAAAACAACAAAACGCTGGGCGTAGACATGACGCTGGACGGCCTTAGCTCTGATTTTGATGCGGTTTTTCTGAGTGTTGGTTTGGGCGGCGTTAACGCCCTGAGCATGTCGAGTGAAGATGATACATGTATGTCAGACGCAGTTGGGTTCATTGAAACATTGAGACAAACGACTGACCTGGCCAGCATACCCATTGGGCGCAACGTGGTTGTTATCGGTGGCGGCATGACAGCGGTTGATGCAGCTGTGCAGTCGAAACTGCTTGGTGCAGAGCAGGTCACTATTGCCTACCGACGGGGCCGCGAAGCCATGAGTGCGAGCCGCTATGAACAAGACCTCGCAGCGTCCCATGGCGTGAAGCTTTTGTTCAACGTCCAACCGGTAACACTGGAGACTTTGGGAACAAGCGCGGCGCTTGTCCTGGAATATACGGCGACAAAAGACGGTCGATTGACAGGTACAGGGGAGACCATGCGGATCTCTGCGGATCAAGTATTTTCTGCCATCGGTCAAACACTTGCCACTGATGGTGGACTGGCACTTGATGGGCGCAAGATTTCTGTGACAGGTGCAGGTCGCACGAGCCGTGATCGGGTTTGGGCAGGTGGCGATTGCGCCTCCGGTGGTGATGATCTGACTGTAACTGCGGTCGCTGAAGGGCGCGATGCAGCAATGGATATTTATGTAACCTTAATGGGAGGGGCAAACTAATGGCTGATCTAACGACAGATTTCTTGGGTATCAAAAGCCCAAATCCATTCTGGCTCGCTTCTGCGCCGCCAACTGATAAAGAATATAATGTGCGCCGCGCATTTGAGGCCGGTTGGGGGGGCGTTGTTTGGAAAACCTTAGGGGCTGAAGGTCCACCAGTGGTCAATGTGAATGGCCCACGCTACGGCGTCATCCACGGCCCAGATCGCCGCGTTCTTGGGCTGAACAATATTGAGTTAATCACCGACCGACCACTCGATGTGAACCTAGAAGAAATCACCCGTGTCAAGAAAGATTACCCAAACCACGCTGTGATCGTGTCCATCATGGTGCCTTGTGAAGAACAGGCATGGAAAGATATTCTACCAAAGGTCGAAGCGACAGGTGCGGATGGGATCGAGCTCAACTTCGGTTGCCCACACGGAATGTCCGAAAGGGGTATGGGCGCGGCTGTTGGACAGGTTCCTGAGTATATTGAAATGGTCACAGGCTGGTGTAAAAAATACTATTCCAAACCAGTGATCGTCAAGCTGACGCCGAACATCACAGACGTGCGTTTGCCGGCCGCGGCAGCGAAACGGGGTGGCGCGGACGCTGTGTCATTGATCAATACAATAAATTCTATCGTCTCAGTGGATCTAGATAGCATGAGCCCAGAACCATCCATAAATGGCAAGGGTACGCATGGGGGCTATTGTGGTCCTGCGGTTAAGCCGATTGCAATGTCTATGGTGTCTGAAATTGCGCGCGCGCCCGCAACCGCTGGATTTCCCATCTCAGGTATTGGTGGGGTCACAACATGGCGGGATGCGGCTGAATACATCGCGCTCGGCTGCGGCAACGTCCAGGTTTGCACCGCGGCGATGACTTATGGTTTCAAGGTTGTGCAAGAAATGATCACGGGTCTGTCTCAGTGGATGGATGAAAAAGGGCACAAAAGCATCCAAGACTTTATGGGCGCTGCGATCCCCAACACGACCGATTGGCAATATCTTGATCTTAATTATGTCGCCAAAGCAGTGATTAACCAAGATGACTGCATCAGCTGTGGACGTTGCTTTGCCGCATGCGAAGATACATCGCATCAAGCTATTGTAATGTCTGAAGATCGAAAGTTCTCCGTGCTTGATGCGGAATGTGTGGCATGTAACCTTTGTGTCGAAGTCTGCCCCGTTGAAAATTGCATAACCATGGTGCAGCAGCCTGCCGGCACTGTTGATCCGCGCACAGGCCAAACCATTTCGGATGGATACGCCAATTGGACAACACACCCGAATAATCCCGATTCTGTCGCGGCTGAATAAAGGATGATCAAATCGGCGTGTGGGGAAAACCCACGCGCCGTATTAAACAGTCAACATGCGTCGTAGCATATCTTCTAAATATTGCTCGGCATCCTCAAAATGATCTCGTTCTCCCAAGATCGCCTTCACTTGAACATCAAAGTCAGCATAATGTTGCGTCATGGCCCAGATCGAAAAGATGAGATGATAAGGATCGATAGCACGAATCAATCCCGCGTCTGCCCAGTGGTTAATTAACAGCGCTAAGTTCTCGACAACCTCACGCAGTTCACCGGTCAAAACGGATTTAATTCGCGGGGCGCCTTGGATGATTTCAGTGGCGTAAAGGCGACTTTCACGGGGATAGAGCCGGCTCATTTTCAGTTTGTGTTTGGCGTATTTCAGTATTTCTTCAACAGGGTCACCGGCGGGGTCAATATCGCGAACAGGCTGCAACCAATCGGTCAATAACTGGGCCAATAATGCCTCGTAAATAGCCTCTTTGGATGCGAAGTAATACAGGATGTTGGGTTTTGACAGACCAGACTCCGCTGCGATCTGATCTAATGTCGAGCCGCGAAACCCAAATTGGGCAAAGACCTTTAGCCCAGCGGCTTTGATTGCTGAGTGGTTTTTTTTCTGGATACGGGTCTCTGTCTTTTTCATACGGGTCTATCACATGGAACAGTTGAGGGAGTAAATGACTAATTCGAAGGCAGTTTGGCAATGGATTGGCAAATTATAAAAGCAATTCCTTGACACATGTCTGGCCTCTGCTAGCGTTAGTTTGACCAGTTGGTCAAATTATTAATTGAGCAACCGTAATAATTCGAAAGTGAAGGACCGTCTCATGGCTGCTATTGGCGAAAATCTGAAGATTAACAGCGAACGTCTTTGGGACAGTCTGATGGAGATGGCCAAGATTGGGCCGGGTGTGGCAGGCGGCAATAACCGACAAACTCTGACGGATGAAGACAGCGAAGGCCGTCAATTGTTTCTCGATTGGTGCAAGGTTGCTGGCTGCACGATGGGCCTTGATCAAATGGGCAATATGTTTGCGCGTCGCGAGGGAACAGACCCTGAGGCCCTGCCAGTTTATGTGGGGTCGCATTTAGATACCCAACCCACTGGTGGGAAATATGATGGGGTGCTTGGGGTTCTCGGTGGCCTCGAAATTTTGCGCACCATGAATGATCTGGACATCAAAACCAAACACCCAATTGTTGTGGTTAATTGGACGAATGAGGAGGGAACACGCTTTGCGCCGGCGATGTTGTCCTCAGGTGTATTCGCCGGTGTTCACACCCAAGATTGGGCCTATGATCGTGTGGATGCTGAGGGCAAAGCCTTTGGGGATGAATTGCAGCGCATTGGCTGGCGGGGTGATGAAGACGTGGGCGCGCGCAAAATGCACGCCTTCTTTGAGCTGCACATCGAACAAGGTCCGATCCTAGAGGCAGAAAATAAGCAAATTGGGATTGTGACACATGGGCAGGGTCTGTCCTGGACCCAAGTGGAGATTACAGGCAAAGATGCCCATACAGGATCAACTCCGATGCCCATGCGCAAAAACGCAGGGCTCGCCATGGCACGGGTTTTGGATAGAGTTGAGGCAATTGCGCTGTCCTACGCACCTCATGCGGTCGGGGCGGCGGGTCATATCGATGTTTACCCCAATTCACGCAACGTGATCCCTGGCAAAGTCGTGTTTACGATTGATTTTCGCTCTCCCGATTTGACTGTCATCACTGACATGGAGGCGCGTTTGCGGACAGAAGCCCAGGCCATCTGTGAAGCGATGGGGATGGACATTGAGTTTGAAAAGGTCGGTGGGTTTGATCCTGTTGCCTTTGACGCAACATGTGTTCAGGCCGTGCGCCGCGCGGCAGAGCGTTTGGGATATAGCCATATGGATCTCATTTCAGGCGCGGGTCATGACGCCTGTTGGATCAATAAGGTTGCGCCCACGGCAATGATCATGTGCCCTTGTGTCGACGGTCTGAGCCATAATGAGGCCGAGGACATCAGCCAAGAATGGGCAGCTGCGGGCGCAGATGTTTTGTTGCATGCCGTTTTGGAGACGGCCGTAATTACACCATAAGCCGCGGCGCAGATACCAATAGACAGGGAGATTATCATGAGCACAGTCATCAAGAACGGCACAGTCGTCACGCATGATTTGACATATGAAGCAGATGTTTTGATTGAAAATGGTAAGATCATCGAGATTGGAAAAAACCTATCTGGCACGGATGAATTGGATGCGACAGGCTGCTACGTGATGCCGGGTGGCATTGACCCCCATACCCATCTTGAGATGCCATTCATGGGCACATATTCTTCGGATGATTTCGAAAGCGGCACCCGCGCGGCATTGGCTGGCGGCACTACGATGGTTGTCGATTTCGCGCTGCCGAGCCCAGGGCAAGGACTGCATGATGCGCTGAAAATGTGGGACAATAAATCCACCCGCGCCAACTGCGATTATTCTTTTCACATGGCGGTGACCTGGTGGGGCGAACAGGTGTTTGACGAGATGGAGAGCGTGATCAAAGACCGGGGCATTAATACGTTCAAGCACTTCTTGGCCTACAAAGGCGCCTTGATGGTTAATGACGACGAGCTGTTCGCAAGCTTCAATCGCCTTTCCGAATTGGGAGGCATCGCGATGGTTCACGCCGAAAACGGTGATGTCGTTGCTGAACTCTCCGCCAAATTACTGGCTGAGGGCAATACGGGACCAGAAGCGCATGCCTATTCCAGGCCGCCGCAAGTTGAGGGCGAAGCCACCAATCGCGCAATTATGATCGCCGATATGGCAGGGGTGCCGCTCTATGTTGTTCATACCTCTTGCGAAGAGTCCCACGAGGCAATTCGCCGGGCACGTCAACAGGGCAAACGGGTTTGGGGCGAGCCATTGATCCAGCACCTAACACTGGACGAAAGCGAATACTTCAACAAGGACTGGGACCACGCCGCGCGTCGCGTTATGTCTCCACCCTTTCGCAACAAACATCACCAAGATAGCCTTTGGGCTGGCCTTCAGTCCGGCTCCCTGAGCGTTGTGGCCACCGATCACTGCGCATTTTCAACAGAACAAAAACGGTTCGGCCTGGGGGACTTCACTAAGATCCCTAATGGCACAGGTGGTCTGGAAGATCGCATGCCGATGCTATGGACCTATGGCGTTGCGACCGGTCGCCTAACGCCGAATGAATTCGTGGCTGTCACATCAACCAATATCGCCAAGATCCTGAATTGTTATCCGCGCAAGGGGGCAATCCTTGTGGGTGCGGATGCGGATATTGTTGTCTGGGACCCGAAGAAAGAAAAGACGATTGCAGCAGGTACGCAGCAATCGGCCATTGATTACAATGTATTCGAGGGTAAAAAGGTCAAAGGCCTGCCGCGCTTTACCTTAACGCGTGGGCATGTTGCGGTCTATGATGGTGAGATGCGCACCCAGGAAGGGCATGGCAATTTCGTAAAACGCGCCGGCAATACCGCAACGAACAAAGCTCTATCATCATGGAAAGCTCTGACGTCACCGCGCCCTATTGAGCGTTCAGGAATTCCGGCCAGTGGAGTCTGAGGCCGTGATTGCAATTTCGTTGACCCATTTTCAGGATGCAATATGACGCAAGAGCCAACCATCGATGCCAAAGGGCTTCATCTGACTTTTGAGACCAATGATGGTCCTGTCCACGCGCTTCAGGACGTGAACCTTGAGATCAATAAGGGCGATTTTGTTAGCTTTATCGGTCCGTCTGGCTGCGGTAAAACTACGTTCTTACGCTGTATTGCAGGGCTTGAAACACCCACTTCAGGTCATATTTCGGTCAATGGCCTGACGCCGGATGAGGCACGTCGCGCGCGCGCTTACGGCTATGTATTTCAGGCGGCGGGGCTTTATCCGTGGCGTACAATTGGCGGCAACATCCGCCTACCCCTTGAGATTATGGGCTTTTCCAAATTTGAAATGTCACAGCGGGTCGAACGGGTATTGGAATTGGTCGACTTGACCGGATTTGATAAAAAATTTCCCTGGCAATTGTCTGGGGGAATGCAGCAGCGGGCCAGTATTGCGCGCGCGCTTGCCTTTGACGCTGATATCTTGCTGATGGATGAACCCTTTGGTGCGCTTGATGAAATTGTGCGTGATCACTTAAATGAACAGTTATTGCAGCTTTGGGCGCGCACGGAAAAGACGATCGGGTTTGTGACACATTCGATCCCTGAGGCGGTTTACCTATCGACTAAGATCGTTGTGATGAGCCCACGACCAGGCCGCATCACGGACGTTATTGACAGCAGTTTGCCAAAGGAGCGACCGCTCGACATTCGCGACAGTCCTGAATTCATCTCTATTGCTCAACGCGTGCGTGATGGGCTGCGGGCAGGGCACGCCCATGTGTAAGTCAATCACCAAGAAAGGGCGGATCGTGTGAAGTCAATTCTACCTGTTCTTACCATTATTGCAGCTGTGCTATTCCTCTGGACCTTGGCGGTTGTTCCGATGAATATGCATCTGACGGCTGATCAAGCCCAACGCAGTGGCGCGATTGTGACGCCCGACACTCCGGTTGCGCGTAAGGAGACAAATGGTATTGTCCTTGCGCTCAAAAACCCACATTTGATCGCGCTGACCTACGTTGGGAAACGCCCAAATTTGCCGTCTCCCCATCAAGTTGGGCTGGAAATGTTTGACACAATTTTTGGGAAAAAGATCACCTCAAAACGCAGCCTTGTTTACCATGGTTGGATCACACTGGCGCCAACTTTGCTGGGTTTCGCGATTGGCACCTTGCTCGGTGTGCTGCTCGCGGTTGGTATCGTTTTTAGCCGTGTGATGGACAAATCGGTCATGCCATGGGCCATCGTCAGTCAAACCATTCCGATCCTTGCTCTGGCTCCTATGATCATTGTTGTCCTCGGAGCCGCCGGCATTCATGGTGTCTTACCTAAGTCTGTTATTGCCGCTTATCTGTCTTTCTTTCCTGTGGTGGTGGGCATGGTCAAAGGGCTGCGCAGTCCGGACCACATGCAGCTGGATCTGCTACGGACCTATAGCACCAACAATGTTCAAAGCTTTTGGAAGCTGCGCTTGCCCTCCTCGACGCCCTATTTGTTTGCCTCATTGAAAATTGGCATCTCAGCATCCTTGATTGGCACAATCGTTGCCGAATTGCCCACCGGTGCAAAGGCAGGGTTTGGGGCACGCATGTTGGTTGGTGATCAATATGGTCAACCAATCCTGTCATGGGCGGCTCTTTTTGCGGCCGCTCTGACGGCTGCGGCCTTGGTTGGGATCATTTCATTGGTTGAACGCGGTGCGCTTCGTAAAATGGGGATGAAACCGGCATGATGTATGTAATCGCTGGATTTGCTATCTGGGGTCTGGGGTGGTTGCTGAATTTATATTTGGCAAACAGTAAGTGGTCGGACTATCGGGCGATGAATATTGCAGTTCCGCTCATCTTTGGGTTGACTGTTTTGCTTGTGTGGGAGTGCTTTGTCATAGGCTTTGACGTGAACCCTGTGTTTTTGCCGCGTCCCTCTGACATCGTCTTGCGTATGGCGATTGAAATGCCACGGCTGTGGGCAGACTTCGTTCAAACCATCGTTAAAGGGGCGTTGACGGGATACATTCTCGGTGGCTTGGCAGCCTTTGCCATCGCAGTCCTTGCGGATCGCTCCGAGTTTTTAACAAGCGGTGTGCTGCCTGTTGGAAGCTTTATGGCCGCTTTGCCCATCGTTGGGATAGCCCCGATTTTCGTTAAATGGTTCGGAAGTGATTGGGAATCTAAGGCGGCCGTCGTGGCTGTTATGGTGTTCTTTCCCATTCTGGTTAATGTCGTCGCCGGGATGCGCGACACCACATCGATGCAGCGTGACCTCATGCGCACCTATGGGGCTGGCTATTGGCCAACCTTGCTCAAACTGCGCCTTCCAGCTGCAATGCCATTTATTTTCAATGGCCTAAAGGTCGCCACAACATTGTCTCTGATCGGGGCGATCGTTGCTGAGTTCTTTGGTTCCCCAACCGTCGGAATGGGATTTCGCATTTCCACCAGCTTTGGCCAACTCGCCCTTGATATGGTTTGGGCTGAGATCGTCATCGCCGCAATCGCGGGGACCGCATTTTACGGTATTGTGACATTAATCGAAAAGGGCGTTACTTTTTGGCACCCATCACAACGCTGACAGTCCAATGAAGATTGCAGCAAAACCACAGACTAGGAGGTCTAAACGATGAAAAAGATGATTATTGCCGCCGCTATCGCAGCGGGGCTGGGGGGCACGTCTGCCATTGCAGACGGTCACGCGAACTCCGTTTCATTGCAATTGCAGTGGGTGACGCAAGCACAATTTGCAGGCTACTATGTGGCCTTGGACAAAGGGTTTTATGAGGCCGAAGGTCTGGATGTGACGATATTGGCCGGTGGCCCGGATATTGCCCCACCCCAGGTTCTCGCAGGTGGCGGCGCGGATGCGATGCTGAACTGGATGCCTTCCGCCTTGTCGGCACGTGAAAAAGGTCTGCCAGTTGTGAACATTGCGCAGCCATTCAAGAGATCTGGCTTGATGTTAACATGTTGGAAAGACACTGGTATCACCAAGGTGGAAGACTTCCGTGGCAAGACCATTGGTGTTTGGTTCTTTGGCAACGAATATCCGTTCCTAAGCTGGATGAGCCAAGTGGGCATTCCAACCGAGGGCGGTGCTGATGGTGTCACTGTTCTGAAGCAAGGCTTTAATGTTGATCCACTTTTGAACCGTGAAGCAGACTGCATCTCAACCATGACGTATAATGAATACGGCCAGGTGATTGATGCCGGGGTCAATCCAGATGAGTTGGTGACGTTCAAATACGAAGAACAAGGTGTGGCCACGCTTGAGGACGGTATCTACGTTCTTGAAGAGAACCTAAATGATCCGGTGTTCGTAGACAAAATGGTGCGCTTCGTGCGCGCGTCTATGGAGGGTTGGAAATATGCCGAAGCCAATGCAGAAGAAGCTGCTGGAATTATTCTTGATAACGACGACACAGGTGCACAGAATGAAGCCGCTCAAATTCGGATGATGGGCGAAATTGCCAAACTCACAGCCGGTTCCAACGGTGCGTTGGATGTGGCTGATTTTGATCGTACGGTTGCGACTTTGTTGTCAGGTGGATCTGATCCGGTTATTTCTGCCGTTCCAGAAGGTGCGTGGACGCATAAAATTACGGACCTTGCGTTGAAGTAGTCACACCGATCATGGTGAAAATTTGAAACGCCCTGCACAGTGTAGGGCGTTTTTTTGTAATTTGTGCGAAATTTGAAGAAATATAAGCGTCGCGGACGGTTGGACTCTTTGCTCTGGCTGATCCGTTCTGGCCAAAATCAACCACCCACAAATACTTGAGAAATTCGATGAGACACAGGCAAATCATGTGTGAGCAAGCCTAGTAATTTAGGTTCGAGATTTCAGGGATGTGCATAAGAGGATGACAACCGAAATGATTGACAAGGCAATGCCGCCGCTGATCCAAATCGGCGGATTCTCATGGTCCAAGAGCCTCTCCCAAACCAGCACCCAAATGGGGGTCAAATAGGTGTAGGCCATGACATTCGTTGCCGGCAGATGCATCGACGCGAATTGTAGGCAGAGGAAGGAGAGCGATGTGGCAAATACCGCAAGATAGATAATTGTTCCCCAGATTAAGAGCGGTAATCCGGTCCAATTCGTTTGTAAAATTTCTGGGGCACCGTAAATGCTCAGTATGATTGTGCCGCTTGTGAGCATTCCAAAGGTGACCATGATGGCGTTTTCGCCGCGGTTCAATTGGCGAAAAAGGATTGGTAAAAAGGCATGGGCGATGCATCCAAGAAAATAAATCAGTTCTCCTGTGCCAACCTTAAATTGTGCTATGGCAAGAATATCCGCTCGGAAAATAACCCACACAGATCCAATGGTTCCAATAAGAATTGCCACCAGGCCATGCAGTCTTATTTTTTGCTTTAAAATAATAAACCCGAGTAAGCTGGACATCGCCGGCATCAGCGTAAACACAGCTGCAGTAGAAATTGGCGTCGCGCTCTTTAGGCCTTCGAACATCAAGGTAAAATATATGCCAAATGTGCCGCCAAGAATGAAATAACGCCAAGAGGCTTGCATTGCCCGTTGAGTAATTGCTCCGGTAAAAAATGCAATCAGCCCCATAATGCAGGCAGCCAACCCAAAACGCACTGCCGTTAACGCAACGGGAGAAATATCATTTGCGATCATCGACCCAAAAGAAAAGGATCCTCCAATGAGCATGGAAAAACCAAGCATCGCGGCATGACTTTGAAACATTCTATTCACAGACAGTTTTAGCCTTTGAGTTGTTATAGATGGCCATCATCCGATCACCGGTTGTGAGAACATTATCTTTCCTGAGGGCTTCAAATAGACGGGCAGAGTGTTTGATATCGTTGAATAGCCTTCTAAACGCGCCATTTTGGCTTTTCGACTGGATGGTTTCCACTGCGAGCCGTTCTTGATACTGCTGAGCCGCCCCAGTTAAGTGGTCCAATTTGAATGTTAGTGCATGATTGGCCTTTGGTCCATCGGTGTCGTGGCTTTGGCGCGGGTGGGCGATAGCCATACCGACCGTATTGACGGGTCACCTCGATCATGTCTGCGACCAAGCGCTTTTCATCGGCACGGTCTTGGGGTAATCGCCGTTTTTTGCAGATTTAGTTTGTAGGCCAAATTTCCTCAATCTAGTTTATAATATGAAGCGGTATGGTGCTCCGCCCCTTCATTCCCTCTGGTCCGCAACTGGCGCAACACGTGTACGCGAAACCGCGCCGATGCGCTTGCAGAGCGCCGAAAATAACAGGGCGGTTAGATTTAAACCATGACCGAAGTCTAATGCCTACGCGAATGAGGCTGACTAGTCGCGACAACGAATAGGGTTAGAGATCTCTACGTCTTGTTTCTTTCTTCGCGCCAAAGAATTGTTAACCCTGAAAGAATAATTAATATTACACCCGGGAATAACTTATCTAAGGGAAGTTCGTCAAAAACTATCCAACCTAAACCAAATGCTGTTAAAATTCCGAAGTAGCTAAATGGGGCTAAAACGGAGGCTGGAGCCTGTCGAAATGCATACATTAGAAAAACGACTCCAAAGCCTCCGCACAGAGACATGCTAAATATGAGAAGTGCATCACTCATTGATTGGATCGGGCTGAAATCAGTGGTTCCAGTCGCCAAAAGGATCGCTCCAAGCGCAGCAGCTACGGAGGAATACAAATAAATTATTGCACTTGAAATAGAAACATCGAAACTTCGAAGTGTCACCATAGAAGCGGCATAGCAAAAGGCTGCACCGATGGGCAAAGCTGCTGTCCAGGTAAACATGTTGGAGCCTGGCTGCATGATCCAAACTGCGCCGCCAAATCCTATAATGACAGCGCTCCAGCGCCACGCGCCCACCTTTTCTCCGTAAAAAATGACTGCAATTAAAACTATAAAAATTGCATTGGTTTGGCCCAAGGCCGATACTGTCGCCAACTCTAGGTCTGCCAAAGCTGTGTAAAATAAAAGCTGAGCTAATGCGACCAATAGGCCGCGGCCAAAAGCCAATTTCCATTTTTTTATTTTATAATCTTTGATGTCAAAACTTAATTCTCGCGTATAAATAAGTAATAAAATTGATGGCAATACACCCAAAACATTCCGATAAACTGAAAGCTCTTGAGGCGAATATCTTACTGATAAAATTCGGACGTGAACGCTCATGAGATCAAAGCAAAGATAAGCGAGCAAGCAAACAAGAATTGCGCGAATATTGGTCGTCATTAAACCTCAAAACTTAAGGCAAATACGCCTTATCGATGGACAGTCTGCCCCTAATTGATCGAAGTCAAGTTTCATAAATGAATTGAGATGAGTGAAAATGGCACTGTCAGATTAAACTTGGGTGAAGCGGGCAGGCTGGCTTTATAGATATTTATGACGCCTCACAGAGTTCGAGGCAGATTGTGCCTGTTGAACTTAGAGGCGCTGCACTCTTTGCGTTAAGCACGCTGCAAAGAATGCCTATGGTGAATGTCACTGACATCTGACCCGGTCGGCCGATAAATTGTCTCTGTAAATTAACCCATCTGCCCAAATAGCCCTATTGCTATTGTTCAGGGCTTGTGAGCCATGCGTCATGGCCGAGGCTGTCGCACCGGGCTCCATCGCAGCCAACGCCTGCCTAAAAAGGGCCTGCGTAAAACTTTGCAAAAGAGCCCAGCCGACTCGGATATGTTCTATTGATCTACCGTATGGTATTGCCTCAGCGTCAATGGCAGTCATGGGGTCCGATATGGACAATAACATTCTTGATGCAATTCTAGGTGCAATACCACAACCCATCATTGCGATTGATGCGAGCGAACGCATTCTTGCTGTGAATAGTGCCGCGGTTTCCTTGGTCGGTCATACAGCCATGCAACACAGTTACGTGACCATTTTACGTCAGCCCGCGTTGTTGGAAGCTATTGAGGCGACATTAAAAGATGATGTGCCGCGCACCACGAAGTATCTCAGCACAGACGGTGCACAGGACACAATTTACAAAGTCACCTGCCAAGCGGCACCCGGCGTTGGTAACGGCGGTACAAAGGCAATAATATTGTTCTTTGAAGATATCAGCCAAATGGAAGAGGTCGGGCAGATGCGTCGTGACTTCGTGACCAATGTAAGTCACGAATTGCGCACGCCTCTCACCGCACTTATCGGATTTATTGAAACCTTGCGCGGGCCGGCGCGGGATGATGCAAAAGCCGCCACGCGGTTTTTGAACATTATGCAAGATGAGGCGGAGCGCATGAATCGTTTGGTGGGCGATTTGATGTCACTTAACAGAGTAGAAGGAAATGAACGCGTGCGGCCCACGCAGCGCGTTGTGTTAAATGACATTATCCAATCGACATGCCACAGCCTGCAGCCCTTGGCGCTTCAGGCTGGGGTGAAATTTGAGTTTGAAAGCCCAGAGCTTCCCGTCGAAATATACGGCGATTCCGATCAGCTGACGCAAGTTTTTACCAATATCATCGGAAACGCTCTTAAATATGGCGCGTCTGGCGGGCGCATTACCCTGCGCATGACAACTATCGCGCGGGAAGCGGCTTTGCGCGCCCCTGGCGTCAGACTCCAAGTCATTGATTATGGAGCGGGCATTGACCCTGTCCATCTGCCGCGCCTGACCGAAAGGTTCTACCGCGTTGATGGGCACCGCAGCCGTGAACTTGGTGGCACAGGTCTTGGTCTTGCAATCGTCAAACATATTATCAATCGCCACCGCGGGAAGTTGAACATAAAAAGCGCTTTGGGGGAAGGCACCACGGTCACGGTGATGCTGCCGACCGAGCCGCTATCGTGAATTTCGAAGAAAATAAAATGTCATGAAAACGTAATATCCCTGTCACAAAACTGTTACGTCCAGCCGTTACACAGGGCCGGAGAATCCCATGGGGGATTGCTTGCAAATGGACAAAACAGGAGACATCCATGTCTTTACTTAAACTTGCAACTTCCGCGCTGGCTCTTTCGGCGCTTTGCGTAACAACCGCTGCCGCGCGTGATCAAGTGCAGATCGCCGGATCGTCAACCGTTCTGCCATATGCGTCGATCGTTGCTGAGGCTTTTGGCGAAAACTTTGACTTTCCAACACCCGTTGTCGAGTCCGGTGGCTCTAGCTCGGGTCTGAAGCGCTTTTGCGAAGGCGTTGGTGAAAACACAATCGACGTGGCAAATGCGTCACGCGCAATTCGCGAAAAAGAAATCAAAGCCTGCGCCGAAGCTGGGGTGACCGACATCATCGAAGTGCGCATCGGGTATGACGGTATTGTCTTTGCCAGCCAGATTGACGGACCAGCTTACACTGCTTTCCAACCGGCTGATATTTTCAATGCACTTGGCGCCAAGGTTCTTGTCGACGGTGCGATTGTTGAGAATCCGCATCAACAGTGGGCTGACTTCAATGCTCAACTTCCAGCGGCTGATATCATGGCCTTTATTCCCGGAACAAAGCACGGAACACGCGAAGTTTTTGAGGACAAAGTGTTGCTCAAGGGTTGCGAGGTTACCGGTGCTATGGAAGCCATGATGGCCTCTGGCATGTCTGAAGATGATGCCGAAGATGCTTGCCTCGATGTGCGTCAAGATGGCCGTTCTGTTGATATCGATGGCGATTATACCGAAACTCTCGCACGCATTGATGCCAACCCCGATGGTATCGGCATCTTTGGCTTGGCCTTTTATGAAAACAATCAAGACAAACTGAAAGTGGCGACAATGGGCGGCGTTGCGCCGTCGACTGAAACGATTTCGACGGGCCAATATCCTGTGTCTCGTCCGTTGTTCTTTTATGTGAAGAAAGCCCACATTGGTGTGATCCCAGGTCTGAAAGAATATGCCTCATTCTTCATCGCCGATGAGATTGCTGGACCAGACGGCCCGCTATCTGCCTATGGTTTGGTTGCAGATCCCGATCTGGCGACAACCCAGGCGGCCGTATCTAATGAGACAGCCATGGGCAGCAATTAAGAGCTGCTGTAAAACAATAGTGAGGGTGGCGGCTTCCGCCATCCTTAAAAAACGCTTACCCCCTTTGCTGGGGGCGCATTTGACAGTAGGAAGAACAAAATGGATGGAGGCGGTATGCCGATACTCTGGGTTGTCGCAGTGATTTTTGTTGTTTCCGTTGTTGGGTTCATCACTGGGCGCGCACGTGCTTTGCAATCGGCCGGTGGCGATGCGCGCCGGCTTCATTCCTTGCCGGTGTATTACGGGTCGAACGTTGCTTTATGGGCCGTCGTGCCTGCGGCTGCTACCCTCATCGTCTGGCTTATTGTGCAGCCATTGCTCGTGAATTCCCGCGTGGTGGAAACCTTGCCTGGTAGCTTGCTCGATGAAGGCAGCTCAATTGGCCTGATTATGAGCGATGTGCGCCGCGTGGCAGAGGGGCTTGATGTGGCTGTGGCCCAAGGCGCTTTGAGCCGCGATGAGGCTGCGTCAATCGGATCCTCATCGGTCAATATTCGCGAATTTTTAGGATCCATAGGCGTGGCTCTTGGCTCAGATGTTAGCCCTGAAGTTGTGGCCGCGGCGCAGCTTTACCGCGGGTTCAATGCAACCGGGTCTGCGCTTATGTCCTGGATTGTGCTGGCAATTTCTGTCGGAGGGGCTGCCTATGCCTACAGGCGGTCAAACGCGGATTTCCGCGCGCGCAATGTGGTTGAGCGTGGGGTTTTGGGGCTACTCATCGGGGCAGCCTCAATTGCTATTTTGACGACCATCGGCATCCTATTCGCGCTGCTGTTTAATACGATCGAGTTTTTCAAACTCTATCCTGCTACCGAATTCTTCTTTGGAACCAATTGGGCGCCCAGTTTTTCCGGCCGGGGCGGGCTGTCTGATCTTGGTGTTTTGCCTCTGTTGTGGGGCACTTTTTATATTTCTTTCATTGCGATGTTGGTCGCGGTTCCTATTGGGCTGTTTTCAGCAATTTACCTCTCTGAATATGCAAGCCCTCGGTTGCGCAGTGTCGCCAAGCCTTTGATTGAAATTCTAGCCGGGATTCCGACGATTGTTTACGGGCTATTTGCGCTTTTGACCGTTGGGCCATTGCTGGTGAGCCTGTTTGGCAAAGATACTTTGAACTGGATGCAGGGGGGCACTGCGGTCATGACCGCGGGTTTGGTGATGGGCATCATGCTTATCCCATTCGTGTCATCGCTTTCCGATGACATTATCAATGCCGTACCGCAGGCCTTGCGCGATGGATCTTATGGCTTAGGTGCAACCCAGTCTGAAACCATACGTCTGGTTATCTTGCCAGCAGCCCTGCCGGGCATCGTTGGCGCGATCCTCTTGGCGGCGTCGCGGGCCATTGGGGAAACGATGATTGTCGTGCTGGGGGCAGGTGCGGCGGCGCGCCTGTCGATGAACCCTTTTGACGCGATGACAACAATCACGGCCAAAATCGTAAGCCAATTGACCGGCGATGCCGATTTCTCATCTCCGGAGGCTTTGGTTGCCTTCGCACTTGGCATGACCCTCTTCGTACTGACCTTGGGGCTTAATGTGTTTGCCCTCTTCATCGTACGCAAATACCGGGAGCAGTATGACTAATGGCCATTAAGAACCAGACTTCTCGCGGCGTGTCACATACGTCACTGCTCTCAAAAAGGGATGGGCATACCCAAAAACGCAACTCAGCCGAAAAGCGGTTCCGCATTTACGGGATGGTCGCCCTCTCCATTGGCGTGTTGTTTCTTATATTCTTATTTGCCTCGATCCTACGCTCAGGTTTGCCGGCCTTCACCCAGACCGTAATGAATGTTGAATTTGTTGTGTCTCAAGAAGACTTTGACAAAGCTGAAAGCAAGATGCTGAAAACCAAGGCCTATCAAGACATATTCGTTGCGGCATTGAGCGCGGAGCTTGCAAGAAGGAACTTGGATGTGGCCTTCGATAATAAAGCGATTGAACGCATTGTGGGCAAGCCGGGCGGCACAATTCGAAGTTATTTTACCGAAGATCCAAGCCGGGTCGGACAGCCTGCGACTTTCGAGCTTGCGGCCTCCAGCCGGGTGGATGGCTATTTTAACGGCCGCGTCACCCGTGAAACTTTGGTTGACAGCCGCTTTTTGAAGGCAACGGATCTGGATTTGGTCGATGCTTTACAGGCCGGTGGCATAATTCGCCAGGCATTCAATTGGAATTTTATCACCGGCACGGATTCCGGCGTGGATAACCCTGGAGGCGCCGGACTTGGGGCTTCTGTTATTGGATCGTTCTTCATGATGTTGGTGGTGCTGTTTTTGTCACTCCCGATTGGGGTTGCCGCTTCGATTTACCTTGAAGAATTTGCCCCGCGAAATCGTTGGACGGATTTTATTGAGGTGAATATCTCCAACCTCGCCGCGGTGCCGTCCATCGTGTTTGGTATTCTTGGCCTAGCCGTTTTCATACAATTTGCGGGGTTGCCACAATCTGCCCCGCTTGTCGGTGGCCTTGTTTTGACCTTGATGACATTGCCGACCATCATCATCTCAACCCGCGCATCGCTTGCGGCTGTTCCACCCTCTATCCGCGATGCCGCCCTTGGTGTGGGTGCATCTAAGATGCAGTCAGTGTTCCACCACGTCCTACCGCTGGCGATGCCTGGTATTTTGACAGGCACGATTATTGGCCTGGCCCAGGCCCTTGGCGAAACGGCGCCTTTGCTCTTGATCGGGATGGTCGGTTTTGTTGCGCGCGAGTATCCCGAGGGGTTTCTGTCAGGCTTTACGGACGCCAACTCGGCAATGCCGGCGCAGATTTATACTTGGGCCAGTCGCGCTGATCCCGGATTTTATGAAAAAGCATGGGGCGGTATCATCATTTTGCTGCTGTTCCTCATTACGATGAATGCTATCGCAATCATCTTAAGACGTCGCTTCGAACGGCGTTGGTAAGGACATGTCAAAAATGCTCGATGTAACAACTGTGGAGAGAGATGTGGCAGCAAACAATGTCAAAATTTCAGCAAAGGACGTACAGGTCTTTTATGGAGATAATCACGCCATTAAAGATGTCACTGTCGAAATCGAAGACAAGACTGTAACTGCGTTTATTGGCCCATCTGGATGCGGGAAATCGACATTTTTGCGGTGTATCAATCGTATGAACGATACGATTGAAGTGTGCCGTGTCGTGGGTGATATTCGGATTGACGGTGAAAATATTTACGATCCAAAGATTGATCCGGTTCAGCTGCGCGCCAAGGTTGGAATGGTCTTTCAAAAGCCAAACCCCTTTCCAAAATCGATCTATGACAATGTCGCATATGGGCCGAGAATACATGGCCTGGCCCGGAACAAGGCGGAATTGGACGAGATCGTCGAGCGTTCGCTGCGCAGTGGCGCGATTTGGGATGAGGTGAAAGATCGGTTGCAGGCGCCAGGAACAGGGCTTTCTGGTGGGCAACAGCAGCGGTTATGTATTGCACGCGCCATCGCGACGGAACCCAAGGTTCTGCTGATGGATGAGCCTTGCTCCGCTCTTGATCCCATTGCCACCGCGCAAGTTGAAGAACTCATTGATGAACTGCGCAAAAGTTATTCGGTGGTGATTGTGACCCATTCGATGCAGCAAGCCGCACGTGTGAGCCAAAAGACGGCTTTCTTCCATCTCGGCAGCCTTGTTGAGTTTGGTGAGACCTCCAAGATTTTCACCAACCCAATCGATCCGCGCACTGAAAGCTATATTACTGGCCGTATCGGCTGAGGAGTTCAAAATGACCGATCAACACATTGCATCCGCTTTTGACAGAGATCTTGAGAAAATTCAGGCTCAAATTATGAAAATGGGCGGCCTGGTCGAGAACGCTATACTTGAGGCCGCGGTCAGCTTAGAAGAAAGAGACGAGGAGCGTGCCGAACAAGTGCGCCGCAGTGACAAAGCCATCGATGCTCTTGAGGAGAGTATCAACGAGGAAGCTGCGCGTGTAATCGCTTTGCGTGCCCCTGCCGCGATTGATCTCCGGGTCGTGCTTTCAGTGATGAAAGTAAGCGGCAACTTGGAGCGTATTGGTGATTATGCAAAAAATCTTGCCAAACGGACGCGCATCCTGGCGCATATGGAGCCTATTAACGGCAGTGCCAGCTCGCTCCGCCGTATGGCCAAGGAGGTTGAGCGCATGCTTAACGACGCGCTTGATGCCTATGTCTCACGCGACGCGGAATTGGCACAGAACGTGATTGACCGAGACATCGTGGTCGACCAAATGTACAACGCTCTGTTTCGAGAGTTTTTAACATTCATGATGGAAAACCCAAGCAACATCACGTCCTGCATGCACCTGCATTTCATTGCTAAAAATATTGAGCGTATGGGAGATCACGTGACGGCCATCGCGGAGCAAGTTGTTTACCTGGTTACCGGAGCGATGCCGGACGAGGAGCGTGAAAAAGCCAACACCACTGTGTAGTCGATCCAGGGGGGACCGAGAAAATGTTCAAAGAGCAGCCCCGCGTTCTTGTTGTAGAGGATGAGCCAGCTCAACTCGAGGTTTTGGCATATAATCTGGAATCCGAAGGGTTTTTGGTGAGCCGGGCGCGCGATGGAGAAGAGGCTATTCTTGTCATCGGTGAGGATGTGCCAGATGTCATCGTAATGGATTGGATGATGCCACATCTGTCTGGAATCGAAGTCTGTCGGCGCCTCAAAAGCAATCCGGAAACCCGCTCGATCCCGGTCATCATACTTTCGGCGCGATCAGAAGATGTGGATAAAGTGCGTGGCCTGGAAATTGGCGCAGATGACTATGTTGTGAAACCCTATTCGGTGGTTGAGTTAATGGCGCGGGTGAGAACTCAGCTGCGCCGTTCGCGCCCCTCCTCTTTGGGGGAAAAAATTGAATTTGAGGATTTGATTTTAAATTTGGAAACTTACAAAGTTACCCGTGGTGAAATTGATTTGAAGCTTGGGCCCACTGAATTTCAGCTATTGAAAACATTTATGGAAAAACCGGGACGTGTCTGGAGCCGCGAAGAGCTTCTGGATCGGATTTGGGGGCGAGATTTATATGTTGAGACCCGCACGGTTGATGTTCACATAGGACGCCTTCGGAAGGCTCTGTCGAGACATGGCGGCACGGATACGATTAGGACTGTACGGGGTGTTGGTTATTCGCTCGGATAGAGGGAAATGGCACCGTCAGACCGAACGATTTCAACCAGGACCGCCATCTTTATTCACGCCTCAATTTCTAGCTGAACCAGCAATCCGATGCGAATTTTCAGCACGTTGACAGCACCCACTCATGCAAATTATCAACGCATGATTGGCTTTAACTCACTTCGAAAGCAGAGCAAGCATGCTAACCAATCTTGACCTCACGGAACTTACTGAATTTCGCCGTGAACTTCATCGCCATCCCGAATTGTCGGGGGAAGAGGTGGAGACAGCCAGTAAGATCACCGCTGCGCTGAGATCGATGTTACCAACCCGCATTTTGACTGGATTAGGTGGTCATGGTGTCGCTGCGGTTTTTGACAGCGGAAAAGCTGGACCGACAGTCCTTTTCCGTGCTGAGCTTGACGCTCTGCCAATTGAGGAACGCAATAATATTGCCTGGTCGTCGCAAACCCCTGGGAAAAGTCATGTTTGCGGTCATGATGGCCATATGACAATGTTGCTTGGATTGGGGCGCATGATGTCTCGGCAACCCGTTGCACAAGGGCGTGTCATTCTCATGTTCCAGCCCGCAGAAGAGGATGGTAGCGGTGCAAAAGCTGTGGTCGCCGATCCAGCGTATCAAGAAATCCAAGCCGATTGGGCATTCGCCATTCATATCGAACCCGGACGACCGTTTGGGTACGTCTCCACCTGCGAGGGGCTCATTAACTGCGCCTCTTTAGGACTTAAGATTAGGCTTGCGGGCAAAACTGCCCATGCAGCCGACCCTGAAGATGGCGTTTCGCCAGCGCAGGCAATAGCCAAGCTGATCCCTTCCCTTGATGCACTTGGTCAAGGAGGACCACTTGACGATGATTTCCGACTGGTGACGATTACCCATGTAAAAATTGGCGAACCATCATTTGGCGTGGCGCCCGGTGAGGGCGAGATTTTCGCCACGTTGCGGACAACTCGTGACGAAGGTATGGAAAGTCTTGAGACCATGGCACGCAAACAGGCTATCACGCTTGCGGAAGAATTTGGGCTTAGCGTGGATTTTGAGGTGTGCGATAATTTTGCAGCCTCAATCAATGATCCAGATGCCTACGCGGTGGCAACAATGGCCATGAAAGCAATCGGCATTGCCTACGGCGATGCAGGTGTTCCCATGCGCGCCTCAGAAGACTTTGGCGTGTTTGGGTGGGACGCTAAGGCTGCCATGCTATGCCTAGGGCCTGGCGAAGATTATGCAGCGCTGCACAATCCGGACTATGATTTTCCCGATGATTTGATCCCTATCGGCTGCGCGATCTTTGAGCGTATAGCTCGCGATTTATTGGGCACCGCTTCGGATGGCACTGTCA
>ERZ767310.609-NODE-609-length-22040-cov-4.447805_pt1 | contig 22040 bp, 19 predicted proteins | sample MGYA00374954_ERZ767310 | MGnify/ENA primary metagenome ERZ767310 (study PRJEB28948, sample SAMN06267188) | marine metagenome | isolation source: Columbia River Estuary | place: USA:Columbia River Estuary, USA | collected 2013-07-23 ...
TTCAATGTTTAACATTTCTAGAGCTGGCCAGCTCATCATAGATTGTCTTTCGTAGACCACAACTTCAAAATCGTTGATGCCAATTTGAGGCATTCTAGGATTTACCAAGGCTACAAATACACTCTGATTAGGATTATGTGCAGAAACAAAACTGAACAATTGAGACTCTGCTTTTTGCATAACATCTACATCAATATTAATGTCTTCTTCTGTGCCTGCTGTGTTCTTAAGTTTTAAGCCGAGATTCCATTTGCCCTGCCCCATAGATGGCATCACGAAGGTTATAGTTCCTTCCATGACTTGCAAAGACGTGTTGTATGTCGGCTGTTCAAGTGGACAAGCATGCATCATACCAGAGTTCATTTCCATAACGGGCATGAACATCATATTTGGGTTGTCTAGAATCTCGCCAGTGGCATTGTCTTTTACTTGTACTAAAATGTAGTTGTAACCCACAAACAATGCTTCTTGAGCATAAACCTTAACAGTGCAATCTAATGTGGCAGCTGAGGTTTCAGAAATCAAGACGTATTCGCTTAATGGATCATCGACAGGGGTTCCTGGATTTGTCTCTTCTTTTTTACAAGACGTTGCAAATAGTGCTATTGCTAGAAGGGGTGTAAATATTGTTTTGAAAAATTTCATCGTATTGTTTTTTGTGCCAAGACTTTACCGCATACGCGAGAGTGCATCAGCTTTAATAATAGTGTGATAGATTGTTTTAAAAATAGATAGTGGTTATTTAGACCTATGCCTTGGGAGGATGCTCTAGATCAGAGAGCTCTGCCTGAGTGTAGAAAGTAGTATAGAAAGGAATGTTTCCTTTTTTAATAAAGATCTCACTCTCGATAAAGCTTATTTGGTAAGCAAATAATTCTTGTTGTGGAATTAAGACTGGAGCCTCGTTTTCCTGAGGTTCCTTTTGCGTATCTACTAACTGTTTAGATAAGTGACATTTCCCGTCACATTTCAATTCGGGCTCGTCTACATTCTCACAAAACGTAGCAATGTATTCAGACTTATTCAATTCATACACACCTAAAACTGCTGAGTTGTAGAACTGTGTCCACGAAAAACTAATAAGTAATATGAGCGCGGGAAGTGCTTTCATTTGAAGGCAAATCTAAGGCTCGAATCACTTTTGAGAGGTGATAAATATCACTAATGATTTAGTGATTAAAATAAAAAGTAATGCGTTTGTTGACTTTGGAAATGTCAGGATGTCTTTCCACTTCACCCATCCATGGCATTGGTTTTCTTGAAAGAATTGACAGCCGAGATAGGCTGGCATTCATTATTCATTTCGTGCATGTTTTAATGCAGCAAAAACTGAACACTCCCCGGCTTAACTTCGTAAGGCGCTTTGTCTTTTTCAAAAATGCGCGCTGAGTGCGGACCTCTTAATTCTATGTCCATTCCAGTAACCCGAAGCCAACTTCCTTCTCGTAATCCAACCACTGTCTCATCATTAAAATGATGAAACTCTTTAATACGTGTTTCTCTAGTTTCGCCCATGTGCTTGGAGCTTGGGTCTGGGTCTAAATAATGTGGATTTATATTAAAGGGAACCAGTTTTAAGGCATCGAAACTAGGAGGATATATGATGGGCATGTCATTGGTAGTTTTAACGCTTACTCCCGTTATATTACTTCCGGCACTTGTTCCCATATAGGGCTTACCATTGTTAACCAACTTGGCTAACAAGTCTATGATGTCATGGTGGTACAATTGATTAATTAATTCAAACGTGTTTCCGCCACCCGTAAAGAAACCATCGGCCTCAACCAAGGCTTCTTTAATGTTATTAAATTCATGAATGCCTTTCATGTTGAATCCTAGCGCTTCGAATTTGGTCTTGGCAATAGTGGTGTATTCATCCCAAGAAATACCACCTGGCCTTGCGAATGGTATGAAGGCGATGTTCTTACAGCCTTCAAAGAAGTTCTTAATTTCTGTATCGATGTATTCTAAATAGGGCCTGCCGTGAACAGTAGAAGTAGAAACGATAAGTATGTTTTTATAAGACATAGTGTTTTAGTTGAGTTCGTAAATGCGTTCGTAGGTTTGAATCGTTTTTTGCTCAGAATTTTCAGCTTCTAATTTTAGAATATTGTTCTTGACAGAAAAGTTCCAATATTCGCGAGTGCACTCTCCATTGTAATACACGAGTTCTAATTTATCTTCATGACCGGCTGCTTTAAACATTCCGTATGATCGATTGCTTTCATCTTGCGCAATAAACATTTTATCCCATCTAAAAAAGATGGTTGTATTTTCAACGGTTTTCATTTCTATATCGTCAATTTTAGTGCTGTGTAATTTCCAGATGCCATACAATTCATCCGCTTGACGTTTAGGAATCTTATTGATCTTTTTCATATTCACAACCACAGCTTGGCCGTCTTCCATTCGAGACCATGTCATACCAGCATCAGTAAATGTCACTTTAAAATTTTCGAACGCATCTTTCCATCCATTTTCTTGATGCAGAAGAAGCTCTTTAGTTTCTCCATCTAGTTTCCATTTGCCAATAGAATGCTGCAACCAGCCATTCCCAGATTCTTGTGTAGAATCTGCATTAAACCGCATCCATTTATCATCGGGCGTATTTTCTTCTCCTTCTATGGTAACCGTAGAAATTTGCCATAATCCAACCATTGGATGTTGCTTTGATTCGGTATTGCAAGCCGTAAATAAAAGTGCAACTAGCGCGAGTGAAAGGAATTTATTCATGTTTAAGTACTTTATGTTGATTTATTGTTTTTTATTGAATTGAAATCAAAGCAGTCCAAATGCTGAGTTTACCTTTTTCGTAACGTGTCCAAATAGGGCGAACGTTACCATCGTAAGCAGATATGTTGTTGTAGTCGCCAAAGAAGACGTATTTGTTTGGGGTAAAAGGAGATTCTGAAATCTTCTCATTCACCCATGTTTGACCAGCGTCCTTGCTGTAAGCATAGTAAACATCTGTGTTGTTATCACTGTGATTTCTTCTATCGTAGAAAACTACCGATAAATGACCTGTAATAGGGTCGATGCTCATCCAAGGAAAAAACTGTTGCGTGTTTGTAGAGTCATCATTTATTCTAACGGGAAGAGACCAAGTTGTGCCTCTATCCATTGAAGAGCTGACGAAAATGTCTGAATTGTCATCACCATTTCTTTTGTCTGCCCAGCATACATAAACAGCTCCTTTAAAAGGACCTTTAGAAATATCGCTCACGGTTATTGGCATTCCATTGCATCTCTGAATTCCAGGAATGTCCATGGTCCATCCGCCAGGTTGTTCTGAAACAACAGCGTCTTTATCTAACCAAGTTTTGCCTTTGTCTAAAGAACGGTCGAAGTAGATTTTGTTATTATAACTCCAGGCTACATAATATTCGCCATTTGGCCCAACTGCCGGAACTGCTCCTTCGGTTGTAAGGTCATCGTCTAGGCAATCGCCACTGAATTGATTTACACGAATAGGTTCGCTAAATGTTTTTCCTAAATCTTCGCTTCGGCTGAAGAGAATGTTCGATTTGTCAATCGTGTCTGTGCTATTGTACTTGTCAAATTCTGTCCAAGTTACTATTACATTTTGGTCGTTGAAATCTGTACATGCCCATTGTTTGTCTTGGTCTTTCGGATGGTTCATTCCGGTGTAGCCATCCATTGACCAATTTTCACCACCATCGTCACTTCGCTGCACCACGATACGATCTAGTAGTTTTTCGCTTGCCCAGCCTTTTCCTTCAGGATCAGAGAGATGTAAGTAGTACACATGGTTTTTATTGTCGGCAACCAAACAAGGGTCACCGTAAACGCCAGATTCACTTTTTAGAGTGTTCATATTCCATGTGGCGCCAGAGTCGTTCGATACAAATACAAAATCTAAAATTCCACCGGCAATTACATTGGCTGGATTATGTGGATTGATGATGATGCTGGGTTCGCATACACCAATAGGCATGGCATTGTTCTCGTATATTTTAATGTTTTTTGGTTGGCCGAAAATGGTCAAGCCAATCGTGGAAAAAGCAATTAAAAACAGTGATTTCATAGCTTACTCTTTACAAGGAACTAAAGTGTCCCTTCATCTGCGAAGCTATAATAGTTTTTTTCTGTAATTATTAAATGGTCCAAAAGTTTTATATCTAAAATACTTCCACCGTCTTTTACTTTTTTAGTCAATTGAATATCAGCTTGGCTAGGGCGAAGTGTGCCAGAAGGATGGTTGTGTGCAATGATTATTGCCGTAGCGCTTTGCTCTAATGCGGACTTGTAAATCTTCCGAACATCAGCAACCGTCCCTGTCATTCCACCAATTGAAAGCTGTTCTTTTTTTAAAACCTTGTTTGCGTTCGACAGAAAAAGAATCCAGAATTCTTCGTGATGCAAATCGCCAATAAAGGGTTGAAGAATTATAAAAGCATCTTTACTTGAAGAGATTTTTGGTTTTTGTACGCTTTCAGAAGCTCGACTTCGTTTGCCTAATTCTAATGCTGTAATTATAGAAATGGCTTTTGCTTCGCCAATACCTTTGAATTTACAAAGCTCTTTCACATTTAATCGACCGAGCTGATTCAAGTCGTTGTTTACCGATTGCAATATCTGTTTAGCGAGATCTACTGCGCTTAAATCTCTTGTGCCGCTTCCAATAAGTATGGCGGTAAGTTCGGAATCTGATAAAGCGATTTTTCCTTTGGCGATTAGTTTTTCACGAGGGCGGTCATCTTCAGCCCAAGATTTAATAGAAGTGTGTTGGTTAGGTTCTGACATGCTTTTTAGGTTTGGTATTAAAAATAGCATTTTACCCTCAGAATTAAAAACTTCAACTAACCGTTGGAGTTTTTGTAAAGTCTAAAGATATGACAAGGAAATCAAGAATGTTTGGAACCTTAAGGTTTAGCTGTTGTCCTTAGCTTTCTTTCTAAACCTATTTTATGTGTCAGAATAATTAGTTATTCAAGTAAACTGACTCTACTCGTTTTTGAATCATACTGTATATTCTCTTATTGAGCCGGGAAGAGTGAATGAGATACGCTTTGTATTCTTCGTATGTAAATAGCCCGATGATTAAGCTTCGAAGCTCCATTTTAAGTCGTAAGTCAGTTTTAAACAGTTTTTGTATGACATCAGCTTTCTGTATCGAGCTAAGCTCATTGAACTGTACTTTGTTCAAAATTAGAAAATGCTCAAAGCAGCTAATAATAAATTCATGTTGAAGTTTTAGTATTGGACGAAGTACTTCGTTTTGAAACTTTTCTTCAAGGCTGGCGTACTCTGTTTTTTTAATACTAGTAATTAATGGTCGTAATTGCTTCTTTGGCTCTGACATTTTCGTTTTTTATTTCTTTCCATACTTTTTCGCTATTCAACTGAAATGAACCTAGATGCTTTCTTTTCCAAGTTTCTGGAGGTATGATGGATAGGAAATTTTCATTTGTATTTTCCTTTTCATACAAGTGATAAATCTCACCAATTATAGGTTCGAATTCATATTTCGCGTTGTACAGAATTTCGTTTGTTTCATAAGTTTTTACTAGGCTACTGTATTCTTGTTTGATGTCCTCAATTTTGCTTTTCAAAATATGGTTAAAACCGCTGATTCCTCTATTTTTCCATGTAGAGAGGTCGTTAGAGGTTATGGCTGGAGCGCCAATGTTTGTGCCGTATGGCAAAATGCTCGCATTGTAAGATTGGCTTTTTTCGTCAAATACTACGTTATCTGGGCGCTTCTTTTGCTTAAAGTTAGGTGAATCTTCTTTTTTAGCTTTTGGAAGATTTACTAATTTTTTAACAGATGAATACTGATTTAATCCTGTTACGCTGACATCATGCGCTTTTTCAAGGTCAACTTGACCATCTTCGCTGATGTATTCTTTGTTGGTATGTATTAGTTGTATTTCGCCAACGATAAGTCGGCAACCACTTTCTTTAATTTCGATGTCTTCAACACATTTTAACCCGATTTGAATAGTGCTTTCACCAACAAACGGAGCGTGAAAACCATCCGCATGTTCTTCCGTTAAATTACATAAATCAAATTCTGATTCCTCTGAATTGGATTTAGCTGAAGTGAAATGTGCTTGTTCCAAGAACGATTTGTGCACATGATTAATGGTGAAATAATCTGTTTCAACTATATTATTATATGTGTGACGAGGCACAGTGGTTGGTCTAAGTATAAAACCCAAGCGGGCAGGTTGCGAGCTAATGTGCACAATAGAATTGAATAGAGCTAGATTCGGATTGCCATCTTTGCTCTTCGTTCCAATTAAATGAACGCCTTTGTAACCAGAAAGTGAATTGATGACATTAATTCGATATTTGGAATCCCAGTTTTGAATGTCTTCTTTTTGAGCCTGCATAAAATGTTTAACAAAATAAATAAATAGTTAAACAAAAGTATTAATAATTATGAAACAAGCTTAGTTTGATTTTGACTTTTACACTTTTGTGAATGTTCAAAGAAAAGTGTGTTACGCCTAGTGAACAGCGTGTCGATTTTAAACTAGATAAGTTGTATAAACAAAAAAGACGCCAAAAGGCGTCTTTAACAGTATTGAATAACACAACTTACTAAGCCATCGCAGTAACGAGACGTGTAAGGCTAGATTTTAAGTTAGACGCTTTATTCTTATGAATAATGTTGCGCTTTACCAATTTATCTAACATAGAAACTACTTTAGGCAATAAGTCAGAAGCTTCTTTGCTTTCTTCCATTGCGCGTAATCTCTTCACAGCATTTCTTGCCGTTTGGTGATAATATTTGTTGTGCACTCGTCTCTTTTCTGATTGACGAATTCTCTTTAATGCAGACTTGTGATTTGCCATTTTTTTGTCTTTCTAAAATATAAAAACTAGTAGCCCCTAGGAGAGTCGAACTCCTCTTTCCTGGATGAAAACCAGACGTCCTAACCGATAGACGAAGGGGCCTTAATTTTAAAGTACTTCCGTTTTTATTAACGGGCTGCAAATGTAAAACAGAAAATCAATTCACCAAACATTAACTAAAAAAATGTCACTATTTGTTTCCGAGTTTAATTCAGATGCTGTCATCTGGTCGCAAAGTTAGTCTGGGGTTGAGATATAGCTCTTATGTTTATGGTTTGTTTTCGAAAATTATTGATGAATTATTTAAGAATCTTCATGTCTAAATAGTTAATGTCGTTTCCTATTTAAACCTTGGTCTTATATTAACAAGGAAAGTATTTGTAATTGTGAGATTTATTAAATTCAATGATTTACATCTGCACCTCTAATTTCTGCTCATAATGATTAGGTATGTCAGCTTCATTCTCATCTAACATTTCTCTTAAATCGATTTCTATGCCTCTAGCAATAGTGGAAATTGGAACATCGTTTGCACTCCCTTCAAAAGGATTTTCTCCTACTTTACCTATGCGCTCCATTGTATAGAATACCCAAGAAATTGCAGCACAAAATGGTACAGCTATCCAAACAAAATATTTACCAATAATTGGAAAGGATGTTGTCAGTGAAGTTCCGATTTTGTGAAATTCGGGCAGTACGGCAAAAGGAAGTAACACGATAAATATCAAAATGAAAATTGAGCTCAATGTTGCGAATTGTCTTGGGTAGGGGAAGTTTTTAATGCGTTCGGATTTTCCTTGAAGGGTGAATAATTCTTCTAATAAATTTTCTAATTCTAAAAAAGAAAATTCCCAAACAAGACCTTCTTCGTGCAGTTTGTGCAAGTCATTGCTTTGTTGAAAAAGCAAGGCAGTCGCTTTGTTGGTTTTACTCAACACATATTTTCTTTCGTCTTCATCTATTAGGCCAATAAGCTCCTCCTCTAGAGAGACTTTGTATTCAGGGATGTTTAACATGTGCATCCAACTCCTGTCCGATCTGTCTTTTCCAAAGTCTTCCCATTTCTTTTGAGTTCTCATAGCATGTCTCAAGGCTGTCATCCAAGCAATGTGTCTATAAACAAGCCTTTTTCTAATCTTGGTTAATTCAAGATCTGTTTTGACATTTTTAGCATGTTTGTTAGAAATCATGTCTCTGGTTTTCATGCCCCATGTTCTTGATGTATTCACAATCCCTCCCCAGATTTTTCGTGCTTCCCAAATGCGATCATAAGAAGCATTGTTTCTGAAACCAACGATAAATGCAACAGCAGTTCCAATTACGGCTAAAGGGGCCCATGGGATTCGTAGAAAATAATAGCCTAAAAATTCATAAAACAGGCCGATTACAAAGGCGTAACCAATAAATTTTAATGTAGCGAACCTTGTCCACAAAAACATTTCAAGATTCGAATACCGAGATTTAATTAACATAGAGTTTTCTTTTTTAGAGCGATCTAAAATAAATAAAGACTTGGTAAACTTACTGAGTATTTAGATTTAGCTATTGAGGGTGCTTCGCCTTGTCGGAAGCCATTTTAAAACCTAACTTCTTGGAAGTACTTAGTTTTAAATCGTTGCTAATACTTCGTATTTGGTCAACAGAAACGTATTGTACATCATTAAAATTGGGAGAAGTCAAGTCGAAATCGAGAGCGTAAATTATTGTTTTCTCAATAATGCCTCGCAGTGTTACTTCTGTTGCAATGTCCTCTGCTGGGTTATTGTACATAAAAGCAAACTGACGCTTTCCATCCACAAAAAAGTGTTTTTCGCGATTTATAAAAAGACGACCTAATAAATGGCCTACATCATTTGGACGGTTGTATCGGAGTGAATCCGCTAAAAAATTGTACATGCTAATCAAACCAAAGTAGCCATTTAAGGGCTCCTTTTTTATGTACGAATGTTGGTTGGTGAAATGGCTTTTATCGAATGTAAAAGTATTGGTATGCATGTGGAAGATTAAAGCATCGCCAGAAAAACGGATTTCAGCCTCGAGTTCACCATTATCGAAATACTCAACTACAACCTTCTTATCTATTTTGCAAATGTTACTGTTAAGCTCATCTGCAATCGTTTTAAGCAAAGCCTTAAATTCTTTAAAGACGTCTTTAGTTTGCCGAAAAACCAGCTGTTTAGTGCTGGCTTTTCCTGCTAATAGATTTAATATATCTTGATTACAAGCTGATTCTTTCAATTAGTAAGCTTTAGCAAACAGCACGCGCTGCTTGGATGGTTGCCCTGAAAATACACATTTTCCTTCTTCTTGTGGATTATCCATAGGAATGCATCTTATAGTTGCTTTTGTTTCCGATTTAATGCGCTCTTCAGTTTCGTTTGTGCCATCCCAATGAGCGTAAATAAAACCAGGCTTATTTTCAAGGGTGTCTTTAAACTCTTCCCAAGAATCTACAACGCGCGTGTTTTCTTCGGCAAATGTTTGAGATTTTGTTAAAAGATTAATTTGAATCTGTTCAAGCAGGTGCTCAACTTTATTCGCCACGTCAGTTTGCTGTAAAAACTCTTTTTCTAAAGTGTCTCTTCTTGCCACTTCAACGGTTCCTTTTTCAAGATCCTTTGGTCCAATAGCAATTCTTACCGGAACACCTTTTAATTCGTATTCGTTGAATTTCCATCCTGGTTTATAAGTGTCTCTGTCGTCAAATTTCACAGAGATACCTTTTGCTCTCATTTCGGCTACCATCTTATTGGCTACCTCAGAAATTTGTGCCAGTTGTTCTTCACCTCTATATATAGGTACAATAACAACTTGTATTGGCGCTAGGTTGGGAGGTAATACTAAACCGTTATCATCAGAATGCGTCATGATCAATGCACCCATTAATCGAGTTGATACTCCCCAGCTTGTAGCCCAAACATGTTCTTGTTTTCCTTCTTTGGTTTGGAACTTAACGTCAAAGGCTTTTGCGAAATTTTGACCAAGAAAATGAGAAGTTCCCATTTGAAGTGCTTTTCCGTCTTGCATCAAACCTTCAATGCATAATGTATCATCAGCTCCCGCAAAACGCTCGCTTTCAGTTTTATGTCCTACAACAGTTGGAATAGCTAATACAGTTTTAGAGAATTCTTCATAAACTCTCACCATTTGATTAGTTTCAGCTATTGCTTCTGCCTTTGTTGCATGTGCCGTATGGCCTTCTTGCCATAAGAATTCAGCCGTACGTAAAAATAAACGAGTTCGCATTTCCCAGCGCACCACATTCGCCCACTGATTCACCAATATTGGTAAATCTCTGTAACTCTGAACCCATCCTTTATAAGTGTTCCAGATGATAGCTTCACTTGTTGGTCTTACAATAAGCTCTTCTTCTAGTTTGGCCTTTGGGTCAACTCTTAATTTACCTTCATTGTCAGGATCGGTTTCGAGTCTATAATGTGTGACAACAGCGCACTCTTTTGCAAAACCTTCTGCATTTTTTTCTTCCGCCTCAAAAAGACTTTTAGGAACAAAAAGAGGGAAGTATGCATTTTCATGCCCAGTTTCCTTGAATCTTTTGTCTAATTCGGCTTGCATTTTTTCCCAAATAGCATAGCCATATGGTTTAATTACCATGCAGCCTCTAACACCCGAGTTCTCGGCTAAGTCGGCCTTAACTACTAGTTCGTTATACCATTTAGAATAATCTTCTTCACGTGTTGTGAGCTTTTTAGCCATGTGTAAATATTTTTGGTACGGAAATTGCTAATTTTAATGGTCGGCAAATGTAAGACTTTTGCCATCTTAAAATAGGTGAGATATGAAAAAGCAACACATAATAATCATAGCGTTTAGCGCGGTTTTAGCTTCCTGTTCTACAGGAAATGAAATCACTTCAAACTACTTTGATGATGGTATATATTTCGATCCATCATACAGGATTGACCCATATGTAGCAGAGGAGACTGAAGAATACATTGATTCTGATGTTCTTCCTGATTATGCATACAGCGAAAGTTTTGATTATTACGATCCAAATATGGTGAGTGCCACTCAATCTAATCAATCTTACGCAAACTATAATAATGGTGGCGGTTCAGGCTGGTTTTTTAGCCCGTCTTTTTTCTTTAGAATGAGCTTTGGGAACTCGTTTTACAATCCTTATAGAAATTCATATTACAATCCATACGATTACGGTTATGGCGGTTATCCTGGGTATGGATATCCAGGCTATGGTTACGGATACGGCTATCCAGGTTATGGTTATCCAGGCTATGGCTATGGTTCTTCGGGCTACGGATACCCGGGCTATTGTCCAGCTGGTGGATCAGGATCAAGTAACACTAACAATTGGACAGGCAATTCAATCACTTCAGATTGGGGGATAGATAAGTTTAGAACTCGAGTGAATGGTCCTAAAACTGGAAGCCGTTCCTCTACTAGTGCTGGTACTAATGTTATTGTTGGCCCAAAGAAGACTGCAGGGGCAGTACCTCAGCGAGAGCTTGAAAAACAGACTATTTCAAATGCTGTTTCCAACCCCTCTGGAAGTTCAATTGCGGGCTCATCAGTTAAATCGAGAGGTATTAGCTCAAATAGAGCAGCTACTCAGGTTTCATCTAGACAACCTGTTAAGCAACGTCAAACAATAAAAACAAGATCGGGTAATTCTGTTGGTACTGTTTCTGCAAAGCCAAATAGGTCTAAGGTGAAAACATATTATGCAAATGCTAATCCTTCTAATGTTGTAAAAACTAGGACGTATTCTGCCGCCAACAATAGAAGAAGTGGAGTGACTAATTACAATAAGCCCACCACAAATCGTTCGAGTAGTTCAAACGCAACGAGAAGAAATACATTGTCAACAGCAAATAGAAAGCCGGCAAAGAATTACTACAATTCTGGATCAATGACAAAGACAAAGGCAAAGCCGAAAACAAAAACTAGAAGCAATGTAACGAGAACAGTTAAATCGTATAATTCCAATAGTTCAAGTAGTACAAGAAAGCCATCGCGCTCATCGAACGTTAAATCTTCAGGGTCCTCAACACGAAGTTCTTCACCTTCTTCTTCAAGAAGTAGTGGCAGTACTCGTTCATCTAGTGGAAGTCGCAGATAGAAAAAGCATGAGAAAACACATCACATATTTAGCTTTGGCAATGCTGCCAACAGGATTTCTTTGGTCTCAAAGTATTGAAGATGTACAGCGATTTTCGCAAACTACATATCTAGGTAGTGCTCGCTATATGGGAGCAGGGGGTGCATTTACTTCACTTGGAAATGATTTTAGTGCAGCGCATCAAAACCCAGCGGGATTTGCGGTATTTAGAAGAACAGAACTGAGTTTGTCTCTTGGAGGATTAAACTCTGGAACGTCCACATCCTTTAAAGGGTCTACCCGCATAGAAGATTTGGGTGGATTTAACTTTGGAAACATAGGACTAGTTCTTGCATTGCCTGAAGAAAATGGATGGAAATGGAATGTAGGAATGAGCTTGAACAAAGGAGCTGACTATACAAACCGATTAACGACCAATGGCGAAACAAATGGCATCTCTCGTATAAACATGTGGATGGAAAATTCGCAAGGGTTTGATCCTGATGATTTACTCGATGCAGGTCGAGTTCATGAGTGGATGGCATTTCAGTCTTATTTAACAGATAGTGATGGGGAGTTCAATTACTCAACTCAGGCCAATATTGAAGATGTAAATAGTGTTTATACGATAGATCAAAAAGGAGGAATGAATGAGTTTGCACTCCTATTTGCAACTGAAAAAGACAACCGTTGGTATTTTGGTGGAGCGCTTGGAATTCCATTCATTAACTATACAAGAGACATAGTGTATTCTGAACGTTTTGGACTTGGTGATTCTATTACTTCTTTTGATTTAAAAGAACACAACGAAATTAGCGGTGTTGGTTTTAACATAAAGCTTGGGGCGCAATACAGATTTGATAATGGGTTTAGAGCTGGAGCTGCTTTGCATACGCCCTCATGGTATACTATGGAGCAATCTTGGGAAGATGAAATGTTTACTCGATTTAATGATGGATCAGTATTAGAACCTATAACTTCAGTTTATAGCGATCCATATACTTGGAAATTGTCAACTCCTTGGAGAGGCCTTTTGGGAATCTCAAAAGTGTTCGGAAAAAGCGGTTTTATAAGTGTTGATTATGAATTGAATGCCATGAACACAGCGCGTTCAAAATCAGATTCTATAAATATTGATTATTTGGATCAAGAAATAAAAGCATTTACGCAATTGTCACATATTGTTAGAGCTGGCGCTGAACTGAGATTAAACCGATTCTACCTCAGAGGAGGATATTCATTTCAAACTTCTGGTTTAAACGGAAATTTTGAAGAGACAAATACAAATATGATTTCTATAGGAGCAGGTTACCGTGGAAATGATTTGTCTATTGATTTTGTTTATGCATTGAGGAATACGGGCCAGGATGTTTATTTCTATGATGCGCAGTATTCACCATCTGCTCAGTCTGATATTACCCAAAAACCTTTGACTTTTACCATGTCATATAGAATAGGGAATAGATAAATTTCTAGAAAGAGTCGTATTAAAGCGATTGTATTATATTTTTGGTCACTTGACTCGAAATACTGTATAAATCAGTTTAATATGAAAAAAGTTCTACTTTTCCTTTTGGCTTTAGGAGCCATTGCACCTCAGTCGCACGCTCAAAAGAAAAACAAACAAGAACCGAAAGAGACAGCTCTTTCTAAAACTTCGTTTAACAATTTTAAGTTGCGAAACATTGGACCAGCCTTAACGTCTGGCCGGATTGCAGATATTGCTGTGAATCCAAATGATTTCAACGAATACTATGTTGCCACGGCTTCTGGTGGTGTTTGGAAAACAAGCAACCATGGCGTTTCATTCAACCCAATTTTTGATGGCCAAGGTTCTTATAGTATAGGTTGTGTCACTATCGATCCTAATAACGAGAATGTAATTTGGGTAGGTACTGGCGAGAACAACAACCAACGTTCTGTGGCGTATGGCGATGGTCTATATAAATCTATGGATGGCGGAAAGTCATGGAACAAAGTAGGTTTAGAAAATTCCGAACACATCGGAATGATAAAAGTTGATCCCAGGAACTCCAACGTAGTTTATGTTGCTGCTTATGGTCCTCTTTGGAGCGAAGGTGGAGATCGAGGTCTTTACAAAACGATGGATGGTGGTATATCATGGAGTAAAATTTTAGATATATCTGAAAACACTGGAGTGAATGAAGTGCATCTAGATCCTAGAGATCCAAATATTGTTTATGCAACAGCGCATCAGCGTAGACGTCATGTTTGGACATATATTTCTGGTGGTCCAGAAAGTGCCGTGTACAAATCTACAGATGCCGGAACAACTTTTAAGAAGTTAGGAAATGGCTTGCCCTCTGGTGATGTAGGTAGATATGCATTGAGTATCTCTCCGGTAAACCCTGATGTGGTTTATGCAATGGCGGAAGGTCATGGGTTTTATAAATCTACTGATCGCGGTGCAAGCTGGGGCAAACAGGGAGGTCACAATACTTCAGGAAATTACTATGTAGAAATTTACGCATCTCCTTTTGACTTGAATACGATTTATAGTATGGATACATATGGTCACGTTTCTTATGATGGCGGTAAGACTTTCGGAAGGATATCAGAAAAAAATAAGCACGTAGATAACCATTGTATGTGGATAAACCCAAAAGATGAAAACAACATGATTTGGGGTTGTGATGGTGGCCTTTACGAAACTTGGGATGACATGAGCACTTGGCACTACAAGGCTAACTTGCCAGTTACTCAGTTTTACAAAGTATCTACAGACAATGCAGAGCCATTCTACAATGTATATGGTGGAACGCAAGATAACTTTAGTCTTGGTGGGCCTTCAAGAACAAATAACAACAGAGGTATTGTAAATTCAGATTGGATGATCACCAATACAGGTGATGGTTTTGAAACGCAAGTAGACCCAGAAGATGATAACATTGTTTATGCACAAGCACAGTATGGATGGTTAGTTCGTTTTGACAAACGCAGTGGTGAAGCAGTTTCAATCAAGCCCGTTGAAGGAAAAGATGATAAAGCTTACCGTTGGAATTGGGACGCGCCTTTGGCGATATCTCCGCACAACAGTAAGACCTTATATTTCGCTGCGAACAAAGTTTTTAAATCTACCGATCAAGGGAATTCTTGGACAACCATTAGCCCAGATTTGAGCCGTCAGATAGATAGAAATAAGTTACCGGTAATGGGCAAAGTATGGAGTATGGATGCTATTGCGAAAAATAGATCTACTACCATTTATGGAAATATTGTTGCGCTAATGGAGTCGCCCTTAAAAGCAGGTTTACTTTATGTTGGTACAGATGATGGCCAAGTTCAGATAAGTCAAGATGACGGTGGAAGTTGGTCTGTAGTTTCTTCTTTTTCAGGAGTGCCAGACCGCACATATGTAAATGCGTTATCACCATCTATGCATGACGAAAATGTTGTTTACGCAGCATTCAACAACCACAAGAATGGAGACTTTAAGCCATATGTTTTCAAAAGTTCTAACAAAGGGAAATCTTGGACAAACATTACAAATAACTTACCAGAAAGAGGTTCTGTATACAGTATTGTAGAAGATCATAAGAATCCGAACCTTCTTTTTGCAGGAACAGAGTTTGGTCTTTTCTTCAGTCCTGATGGCGGTTCAACATGGATACAGTTAAAAGGTGGTATGCCAACTGTTGCCGTTCGAGATAGTGAATTGCAACGCAGAGAAGATGATGTTGTTTTGGCAAGTTTCGGTCGTGGCTTTTATGTGCTAGATGATTATTCTCCTTTGAGAGAAATGAACGAAGAGGTTCTTGGAAAAGAAGCACACATCTTCAATATTAAAGATGGTTTAGTATATATGGAAGCAAGGCCATTAGGCTATGGTCCTGGTGGTTTTTTAGGTGCATCTTATTACAGGGCCAATAATCCAGAAATGGGGGCAACGGTAACTTACTTTATAAAAGACGCTCCGAAAACTAAAAAAGAAATACGTCAAGAAAAAGAAAAGGGCAGCGATAATGCTGTTTATCCATCTTTAGAAGAAATAAGAGCAGAAGACAAGGAAGAAGCTCCTTATTTAATTTTCAGCATTAGCGATGCCTCAGGCAAAGAGCTAAGAAGGATTACTAAGAATTACCAAACGGGTATTAACCGATTGACTTGGGATGGAAGGTTGACGAATACAACCTATGTCAATACAAAAGGTGAACCTGCAACAAACAATGGTGGTTCTCTTTTAGCTCCAGAAGGGATGTACAAAATTTCTATTTGGAAAAGTGAGAACGGTGTGGTTTCGCAATTGGCAGAGGCTAAATCATTTCAATTGAATCACTTAAAGAACAATACCTTCAGGGCAGAAGATCAGCCTAGTTTGGTGAGTTTCCAAGAGGAATTGAATGCTGTTGGCCGCGAAGCTAATGCGATAGATGCTAAGTTTAATGGGTTATACAAAACGATTGACAAGCTCAAAGCAGGAATTAGAAACACTCCAGGCACAGACTTAGCTAAATTGGCTGAAATACGTGCATTAGAAGAGCGCATGATGAAACTAGATGTGAAGATAAATGGTGACGCTAGCGTGAAGAAGCGTGAGTTTGAAACACCACCTTCATTGAATGATCGTTTTGGTGGCACGGTTTGGAATAGCTGGTCTAGCACGAGTGCACCAACCGCCATGCAAAAAGAAAACTTGGAAATTGTAAAGCAGGCTATGCCAACAATTAAGCAAGAATTGAAGAGCATAGAAGCTGAAGTAGAAGGGCTGAAAGAATACTTGTATAGTGTTGGAGGCCCTTTTATCGATGGTGATATGGAATAGTCGAGCACTGAATAGATTTTAGTAAAGCCCTTCCATTGGAAGGGCTTTTTTGCTGGTGTTAACAATCTTTTTGTCGCAGAATCAAAAAGGCTAACTACTAATAATTAGAGTAAGTAAAAGTCCATAAAAGACAAGTGTTCAAGTATTTGTCCGTTTATATTTGTATAAACTGATAAACTCACATTTGAAACTTACCATTCAAATATTCATTTTTGTTTCTATCTTCTTTTGTGGGTCAACAAAAGCTCAAAACTTTCTCTATAATCCAAATTTTGAAATTGTGGGAGATAGTCTGCCTGCCGGACATGGGCATTGGTTTGCTTGTGATGGTGCTTACAATTTAAATGGTGAGCATTTTTTACCTTATGGTACCCCTGATTATTACCACTATTACAGGCTCGACTCCTATTTTGATACAATTGATTTGGTATGGGTTTGGCAAAAGGTAAAATGGGTTCCGAATTATGGGCCCGCTGTCGTGGTTCCTAAAAAAGATTCTGCCATGATGGGCTTTGGAACGTATGGAAATTTCGCACCGAGTTACAGAGAATACATTCAAATGCCATTGCTATATCCGCTTGTTCCGGGTACAAAGTATCGTATTTCATTATGGTTAACCAATGGGCAGTCTAACATAAGTTATCAGCACAGTACTGACGGAATTGGTCTTTTGTTTTCCACAGATTCTCTTCATCAGGACACGAGTTACACGCTGGATAAGACACCTCAAGCTGAAATACAAGGCGAAGTTTGGGAGATAGGATGGAAGCAATATCATCTTTCTTTTATTGCAGATTCAGCTTACGAGTATGTGACCATTGGAAATTTTTATACCGATGCACAAACGAGTATTACCAAGCAATCAAATTTAGGTGTACTAAATGCTTCTTATTATTTTATAGATGATATTGGTATTTATCCAGACAGCTCAATTGCATTATTTGCTGCCCCAAAACATTCTATCTGCCAGGGTGATTCTGTAGAACTTCTTGCCTATAACGATACACTTTTTAGATGGGCAGAAGCTTCTAACCCAACCCAGATAATATCAAATACAAATTCTGTTTTTGTAATGCCCACTGTCAATACATCTTATTTTGTTTACGGAAGTAAAGACACCCTGAGTGTACTCGTAAAGGTTATTGAAAAACCTATTGCAGACATGGGAGGAGATACCGCATTCTGCTCTGGATTTTCGTTTTATTTCGAACCAAAAACAGATACTGCTGTTTACTCTTATCGATGGGATAATGGTCTAACCACTAAAGGAAAGCAAATACAAGTTCCCGGCTTACATTGGGTAGACATATCCAGACAAGGCTGCACGGTTAGACATTACAAAAGAGTTCATGAGGTTGTTTGCACTTATTATACTTGTCTTGGAGATTCTCTACTTCTCAAAGGTGTTCCGAATGAAACGATAGCTTGGGCAGAAATTACAGCACCAAATACAATTCTCTCTACAAATCAAGATTTTGCTATAATTCCACAAGTTACCGCGACTTTTTTGCTGTATACCAACTTAGATACTTTTACTGTGCAGGTGTCGGTTATCGAAAAACCTAGTGTATCACTGATGCTAGATACTGTGATTTGCTTTGGTGATAGTTTTTGGACAAGCGCTTTTGTTGATAGCGCAGAGGTAATAGGTTGGAGTACTGGAGATAGTTCATTAGCACTTTATGTGGATACAGGCGGAATGTATGTTTTTACGGCCTGGAAAAATGGATGTTCTGCGAGAGACACTTTGAATATCTATGAATTACAGTGCAGTTACACCATCTGTGAAGGTGAGATGTTAAATTTAACGGGCTATTCCAGCAATGGAAGTTGGGCGCATCAGAGTAAACCAGATTCTATAATAGCTGCAGGTTTAGTGCATTCAATTACTCCATCCCAATCGACCAGCTTTTTCTATTACTCTGACTTAGACACTCATCTTATAGATGTGATAATTTTATCTCGTCCAGTTATAAACGTTGGAAAAGATACTTTGCTTTGTGAAGGAGATGAGTTTTGGATAGAACTGCAGAATACTTTGGGAACAATTGTTTGGAATAATCAGATACAAAACAATTCATATTTAGTTACGGGTCCGGGTATTTATTGGGCAGACATCACAGTGGATGGGTGTGCTGCGCGAGATTCTATTCAAGTATTTTCTGAAGATTGTTCGGTGAAACTTGAAATGCCGAATGTCTTTACACCGAACGGAGACGGATCAAACGATTATTTTAAACCCTTCAACCTAGATAATGTTGTCAACTTTGAATTGCTCATTTATAACCGTTGGGGGAACTTGATTTATGAAGGTATAAACTTAGGAGGCTGGGATGGCAAATTCAATGGTTCAGAAGTTTCAGATGGGGTTTATTTCTGGATTGCCAATTACTCTGGAATTGATAATCAAAATCAAGTTTTAAAAGGAGATGTAACTCTGATACGTTAGCGCTGCATTAAGATGTTAATCAGCTAATTCCCCTTTTCAAAATGTCCTTCACGATTAATTCTGAATTTCTATGGATTGAGTACAAAACACCACCATTGTACAAATCAAAGCCAATGAAGTACAAACCTTTGTTCTGCTCAATAATTGGCGATTTAGGCAGGTTTAATGAATTGAAGATATGCTCAGTGCTTTCAAGGAAATCTTCAACTTCTGGTTTGTAGCCAGTTGCTAGAATTACCGCATCAAACTCTTGTTTTTCGCCATTTTCAAAAACAACTCCGTTTTGTGTAAAGTTTTGTATGCCGGGCTTTATGTTGACCTCACCTTTTTTAATTAAATCAATCGTTCCTAAATCTATAATAGGAGTTTTACCAAGTTCACGCAATTGAGCGGAAGGCGACATCTTCAGGTTCTGAATACCATATTTAGACAAATCTCCAATAGTTAGTTTTTGTACTGTATTTGCGATGAAATCGTTTAGCCAAGGTGGTAGCTTCTGAAGCTTAATGGCGGTGTATTGCGTGGGTTTGCCATTAAAATCTCTTGTCACAATGTTTACGGGTCCTCTAACAGATATATAAGTCTTGGCGCCATTTTCGTTTAAATCTATCGCCAACTCTGCCCCAGTATTACCCATGCCAATGATTAGTACATTCTTGTCTTTGTATTCTTTTCCGTTTCTATAATCTTTTGAATGTTGAATAATACCTTTAAAGTTGTCAAGACCAGGCCAAGAGGGTGAGTTTTGAACACGGTTTGAACCTGTGCCTATAATAATACTATCAGATTGCCAAACTTTGTCCGAAGCAGTTGTTGTTATCCAAGTCCCATTTTCATTTTTTATTGAAGTGGCTTTCTCCCTAAAGTGCGGCTTAATGTTAAAATGTTCAGCGTAGTTTTCCATGTATGATACAACATCATTTTTTGAAACATAAATGGGATATTCTTTAGGGAATTTTAAATGAGGTAAATGAGACAGATCTTTTGCGGTATGTAAATGCAATCGATCATAATGGTTCCGCCATGTCGATGCCACATTATCAGTCATTTCAATTATTTCATATGGAATATTCAATTTAGACAAACGTCCAGCAACGGCTAAACCGGCAGGGCCTGCACCAATAATCAGGTTTTGTATTCTCGTCATATTTAGGATATTCGATTCAGCAATATAGACATGTATCTGTTTTAACGAGTTTTAGAAACTCATTTGTAACTAATTCTTTCGTGGTTTTCTAAACTGAAGGTGTTGAGGTTCTTAAAGCTTGCGTATAATTGCCATTCGTTTGAAAAAACTTTATGCGTTTAGTTAAGATCTTTGTATTGATAATGATTGTTGGAGCTTTTGGCACCCATGAATATTATATTTCAATTTTCAGACTCACCTTTAATAAAACAGAAAAGCAAATTCAAGGTGAATTAAAAGTCTTTACGGATGATCTTGAACTACTTCTCAAAACAAATGATCACGGTGTTTTGGCATTGGATGATAAGTCTCAAAAAGCTGAGATAGAAGAAGGCTTGAGAGTTGAATTACCAAAGCATGTAAAATATTTTGACATCAAGAGTCGTCCTAAAGAATTGAGTTTGGTCGGTTTTGAGAATGAAGGGGACTTAACTTGGATTTACTTTACAATAGACGATGTTAAATCGATAAAAGAACCTTCGTTAGATATTAATTGGATGTTAGATTTATATCCTGGCCAAGTGAACATTGTTCATTTTTATGATGGAATTGATGAGGTATCAGAATTTTATAGTCTAGCAAAGACTAGGATTCAATTTATTTTTAGCGAATGAACACATTTGAAATGTTCACCAAGCTCGGGTTTCAGCACATAACCGACATTCAAGGTTACGATCATATTATTTTCTTATTTGCACTTTGTGGAATCTATACGTTTAGAGATTGGAAAAAAATTCTTGCGGTGGTTACCATTTTTACTGTTGCCCACTCATTAAGTCTTGCTTTGGCTGCATTCGATGTGGTCAAACCGAAAGGTGAATACATTGAATTTTTAATTCCGGTCACAATCTTGCTCACTGCGTTGTTCAACCTTACCAAAATGGGTCTGAATAAACGCGGAAATGCAAAAGTGATCATCAGTGGCTTGTTTGGTTTAGTTCATGGTTTTGGTTTTTCTGGGTTTTACCGGATGATAATGCTTGATACAAAACCGTGGTATGAATCATATTTACCGTTTAACCTTGGTATTGAAATTGGCCAAATAGCAATCGTTTTGGTAATCTTGTTAATCTCCGCTATTTTTCAGCAAATTTTTAAAGTCACACTAAAAAGTTGGAACATCTTTATTGCCGGAGGTGTTTCTTTTATCAGCATAACATTAATAATAAAGAACTGGCCCTTTTAATTTTTAAGAGCATGAATAAAAAGTACAGTATTGCGCTTGTAGCGCTATTTTCATTTGGAGTTATCACTGCCCAAAATACGAACGAAAGTAAATTCAAACAGCTGGGTCAAGAGCTACCAACTCCAAACGTATACAGAACGGCTTCGGGAGCTCCTGGGCCGCAGTATTATCAGCAAAAAGCAGATTACAACATAAGTGTCGAATTAGACGATGACAATCAAAAGATAACAGGCTCTGAGCGGGTAACGTACACGAATAACTCTCCAGACCCTTTAAATTACTTATGGCTTCAGTTAGATCAAAATAAGAGAGCCGTAGATTCTGATACTCGAAAAATATCAAAAGGAACTATTCCCAAGAACCCAACGCCTCGAAATATAGAGCGCCTTTTCTATGATTTTGATGGAGGGTTTAAAATCGAGACCGTAACAAATACTTCAGGTAAGGACTTGCCCTATACCATCAATAATACCATGATGCGCATAGATTTGGATAAACCATTACTAAAAGGACAGAAAGTGAGCTTTGATATTAAGT
>ERZ767310.620-NODE-620-length-21648-cov-14.308711_pt1 | contig 21648 bp, 24 predicted proteins | sample MGYA00374954_ERZ767310 | MGnify/ENA primary metagenome ERZ767310 (study PRJEB28948, sample SAMN06267188) | marine metagenome | isolation source: Columbia River Estuary | place: USA:Columbia River Estuary, USA | collected 2013-07-23 ...
GCAAAAATACTATATTATTTTGTTTTGAATTAAAAAATTCAAAGAACTTAATAATTCATTTACAGCATTGGTCATAGATTTAACTGATATAGTTGCACCAGAAATTGCCGAAATATTTTGTCTGTAAATAAATTTATGATTAGTACCCTTTAAAAGAAACTGCTTCAACCATCTTTTACTGCCAATTTCACCTCCCCAGCTTTCTCGATATAACAAAACTTTTGCTTTTTTGATCACAAATTGATTATCAAAAAGAACTAAATACTCAAAAGTTTCAGTTTTACTTGGTGCAGTTCCGACATATGCATAACCAAGCTTAATGTCATTAGAGGAAATTTCTAGAAGTCTATTTCCAGAAAAATCTGCAGTTAGTTCTTTAATAGGCTGAATTTGTACTGGATTCAATTCAAAATCTTCTAATACAAAAACTTTAGAAATTTCTTTTTTTACTTTTTTTAAAATGTTTTTGTATAAAACATTTTCATGATTAGAAAAAGAACTGCATAGTATTACTACAAAATATAACAAAACAAAGCTCCAATTTATTTTTCTATGCAGTCCCATCTACTAATTAATTATTTGAATTTTTTAAAAGAATACACCAATACCCATATTAAATTGACCTTTTGATTCGCTATCAGGAACAGCTGTACCTTTTGATTGCCAGTCCATTTTAAAGACAGCTCCGTCAGCTAAATGATAAGAAAAACCAAAAGTAGTTTCTTTTCTGTGAAAAGATTCGTTTTTAGTTAAATTTCCTGCAACCTCAGCGTGAGTATCAAAATCTTCATATCTTAAAAAAACATCAAGTTTTTGTCTAGCTGTTAATGGAAGTAAATTATAAGCCCCCTCTACATAATATCCACTCATTTTCGAACCCAAATCCTTTCCCGATGCAAGATTGTACTTGTCTGTATCTGAAAGTGAAGCATTTATGTATTCCGATCTTGCAGAAAAACGATTTTTTACATATCTAGCGTCAAATCCAATCATAGATAATCCAACCTGAGAACCTACAACACTTTTATCAGTCGTTTGTGTTTTTCCGTTGTATAAACTTAAACCAAATTTAAGACCAGGTAGTCCATAATAGTCAACTCTAGCAGCAAAATTTGCATTGCTTCCTACAGATTCAGCACCTTTTTGTCTTCCAGATCTAAGTCCATTTGTTCCTTTTAATTTATAAGCTCCATTATAAGAAATGAATCCATTCATTACGTAAGCTTGGTATCTTAATGATGCACTATTAATTCTACCATAAACTCCTAATCCCATTTCTCTCCAAGTTGTAGGAACTAATTTATTATTTAGACTAGGTCTTTCTACACCATTATATGTTGTTGGCTCATGATATTCGTTAACGATTCCCATAGGAACTAGCATTAACCCTCCTCTTAAATTAAAGTTATCAGAAACTCCATAATTTAAAAAAGCTTGCTCAACGTAAACTTCCTTAACGTGCTCAAATTCAATTTCAGTGATAAAAGAAACTCTATCATCAAATTTATAAGCAAATAGCATTACAAGTCTTTGAACATCAATTTCAGAAACTCCAGAATCGGGATCATTGTAAGTAATTTCTCCGTATCCACCGATTTTAAGTCCAGTAGCCATTGTTTGAAGATTTAACATTTGTTTTTCAGAACTGTTCTGAGAAAACACAGAAAACGAAATTAAAAGTGAAAATATAATTATTTGATTTTTCATGTTATTTTTATTTAGATTAATTACAAATAAGGTGCAAACATAAGTGATAAAAACTTATTAAACAAGCTTATTTGTAATTAATCTAAATAAGAATAGTGAAAATTTATAATTGTTATTTAAAATCATTAAATAACCTGAGAGCATGGTTGTAACACGATTCAAAATTTAATGAATTGATACTTGTTTTTTTATTCAATGTATTAAAATATGAAATCAATTTCTCAGTTGGTAAGTTTCCTGTTAATTCATCTTTTGCCATAGGACAACCGCCAAAACCTTGAATTGCACCATCAAATCTTTTACATCCAGCTCTGTAAGCTGAATCAATTTTTTTAAACCAATCATCAGGCTTAGTGTGAAAATGAGCTCCAAATTCAACTTGAGTATATTTAGGAATTATATTTGAAAAAATTCTAAAAATATCGTCAGGAACTGCGGTTCCTATAGTATCGGAAAGAGATATTACTTGAATTTTTAAATCACTTAGTTTATCAATCCATTTTTCCACTATCTCATAATTCCAAGGTTCACCATATGGATTGCCAAAACCCATAGACAAATAAACAACCAAATTCTTACTATATTTTTCTGAAATTGTTTTGATTTTTTTTAACTCTTCAAAAGACTCATTAATACTTTTATTAGTATTTCTCATTTGAAAAATTTCTGAAATTGAAAACGGAAATCCCAGAAAACTTAATGATGAATGACTGCAAGCATCTAAAGCTCCTCTTTCATTAGCTACAATAGCTAATAATTTAGATGTTGTATTAGATAAATCTAATTGATCAATTATATAAGCTGAATCACTCATCTGAGGAATTGCTCTTTTTGAAACAAAACTTCCAAAATCAACCACGTCAAAACCGACCGACAAAACTGATTGTAAATAATCAAGTTTAATTTCAGATGGAATCCATTGCTTTATACCTTGCATTGCATCTCTTGGACATTCAACTATTTTAATTGAAGACATATTATAAAATTAGTTTTTATTAACTAACTATCCAGTATATAATAAATATATATACTCCAATCTCAAATAAATATATATTGTTACTAATTAAACTCTGTCTTTTTGAAAATGAGTTTAATTTAAAAGACAAAAGAGAAACTAGCAGAAAAACCAAAGTAGCTTGTAACCAAAAAATACCTCCAAGTATCAAAAACTGAATTTCATTACTAAGATCATTATGAAATAAAAAGCCAGGAAAGAAAGCTATAAAAAACAAACTAACCTTCGGATTTAGCAAGTTCATTATTAAACCTCTGTAGAAATCATTACTTGATTTATTATTAATATCTAATTCCTTTTTTTTATTCCTACTAATAAAAACTAAAATAATTAAATATGAAAAGTATAGAACTCCTAATAATCTAATAAAGTTAAAGACATATTCATTTTGAGAAATTATTAATGATAGACCTATTGTGACTAAAAAAGTATGAACTAATAAACCAGAGGTCAAACCTAATGAAGTCGTAATAGCAGATTTTACTCCCTTAGATATACTTTGAGAAATAACATAAATAATATCAGGACCAGGTGAAATCGTCAACAATAACGATGTTAAAACAAAAGTTAATAAAACATCAACATCCATAAATAATTTATTGATTTTAGGATTGTAATTTAATGTTTATAAATTATTTTTGTGCAAAATTTATTAAAATGTCCCATATCCAAAATTTAGAAAAGAACTTATCAATTACTAGAAAATCACTTATAAGTCACAGTCTATATTCAAAACTTGACTCTAAACAAAAACTTATTGATTTTATGGAAAATCATGTTTTTGCGGTTTGGGATTTTATGTCTTTAATTAAAGCTCTGCAAAAAAATCTAACATGTGTGGATGTTCCTTGGACTCCGAACGAAAATCGACTTGCTGGAAGACTTGTAAATGAAATAGTTTTAGCTGAAGAAAGTGATGTAGATTCAAATGGGGATCCTAAAAGTCATTTTGAATTGTATCTAGAATCTATGAGTCAAATTGGAGCAAGTACAAAAATTATTAACGATTTTATATCCAAAATAAAAAATTCAAAATCTTACAGTGATTCTATAGAAAAAATCAATATCAATCCTATTGTTAAAGAGTTTATGGATTTTACATTTAATATTATTAATACCAATAAAAATCATGTAATAGCAAGTGTATTCACATTTGGAAGAGAAGATTTAATTCCAGACATGTTTATTGAAATTGTAAAAAAACTGTCAAATAGTGATGAAATTGAAGCAGATAATTTAGTTTATTATTTGGAAAGACATATTGAGATTGATGCAGACGAACATGGTCCAATGGCACTTAAAATGATAGAAGAATTATGTGGAGACGATGAAACGAAATGGAAAGAAGCTGAGATTGCATCAAAAAAAGCTCTAGAAATGAGAATTAAACTTTGGAATTATATTGAAAATAAAATTAATTAAAACCTATCCTTTACCGATCTTATCCTCTTACTAATTTTAAATTATGACGCTCAATTAAATTAAGAATTTCTTGAATTTTTTCAGGATTCTCTTTAGCAATATTAAACTTTTCAGAAGGATCATTATTTAAATTAAATAACAAAGGGGGATGATGTGTTTTTGGCTCTTTAAACCAATCTTTAGTTTTTAAATGTAATTTAAAATTCCCTAGCCTTGCCGCATACAACTCATCACCATTATAAAAAAACATATCTTTTCTAGGACTTTTCTTACTTTCAAATAAAGTTTTAGATAAGTCAAAACCGTCTACAAGCATATTTTTTTGTTGTTCAATTCCTGAAATACTAAGAAAGGTTGAATAAATGTCAAGTGTTGAGCCTATATCATCAATAACACCTGGTTTAATATTAGAACCCCAAAAAATAGCTGGTACTCTGACTCCTCCTTCCCAAGTTGTACCTTTTCCATTTCTTAACGGACCAGCTGATCCAGAATGATTTTTATACACCAACCAAGGACCGTTATCAGATGTAAAAACAACTACAGTGTTCTTTTCAAGGTTTAGCTTCTTCAATTCTTCAGTTATTAAACCTACTCCGTGGTCAATTTCTTCGATAACATCACCATACAATCCTCTTTTACTTTTCCCAAAGAACTTTTTAGAAGCATAAAGCGGAATATGAGGAAGATTATGAGATAAATAAATAAAAAATCTATCGTCTTTATACTCATTAATTAATTCAATAGTTTTTTTAGTGTATCTATCAGTAATTGTAGTCTGATCGACAGGACGCTCAATTATATCAAAATTCTCAATCAATGGTACATTATAACTTTTAGAATCAAGTTCATTTCTTTTATACTCTGACCAATAAGGGTTCTTGTTAATTTTATCCATATCATTAGAATATGGAATACCATAATAATAATCAAAACCATGATTTAAAGGTAAATATTTCTTTTTGTGACCAAGGTGCCACTTACCTACAATAGCTGTCTTATATTTATTTTCTTTTAGTTTCTCAGCTATTGTAAATTCACTTGATGGAAGACCATTTAAAGAGTTAGGGAAGAGAACTCCAGTCATACCACTTCTAACTGGAAGCCTTCCTGTTAAAAGAGCAGCTCTACTTGGTGTACAAACTGGTGAAGCAGAATAAAACTGTGTCCATTTTTGACCTTCATAGGCCATTTTATCTAGATTAGGTGTTGAAATAGTCGGATTTCCGAAAACTCCTAAATCACCATAACCCATGTCATCTACAAAAACAATTATAAAATTTAGCTTTTGATTTTTCTGAATTCCAAAAGAAAATAAACTAAATAAAAAAAAAGCAAAAAAACATGTAAAACGATTAAACATAAAAATTCTTAAATCTATTCTAAATTAGAAAATAATAAGTTAATAATAACTTATTTTTTTTACCTTGGCGGCTCCTAAATTTTAAATTATGAATAAAACATTTTTATCATTAGTTATTATTTCTATTATAACTATCAATTTTTCATTTGCTTTTCAAACTTCAAAAGCTAAAAAGTTTGCTAAAACAATTACAGAAAAAGAATTAAGCGAACATCTATATACTTATGCTTCTGATGAATTTGAAGGTAGAGATACTGGTGCACCAGGTCAAAAAAAGGCTGTAGAATATATTAGAAATTATTACAAGTCAATTGGAATTGAACCAGGAGATTTAGAAGGAGATTACTTTCAAGAAATGACTCTGACAATGAGAGGAAGAAGAGGTCAAAAACCAAAAACTGTAGAAACTGAAAACGTAATAGCTATTATTAGAGGATCTGAAAAACCAGATGAATATGTAGTTATAACAGCACATTTAGATCACGTTGGTATTACTGACGGAGAAATCTATAATGGTGCCGACGATGACGGTTCAGGAACTGTCGCTTTATTAGAAATTGCTGAAGCTTTCAAGAAAGCTGCTGATAAGGGAAAAGGACCTAAAAGATCAATTGTTTTTTTACACGTAACAGGTGAAGAAAAGGGACTGCTAGGCTCTGCTTATTATGCAGATAACCCAGTATATCCATTAGCAAATACAGTTGTAAATTTAAATGTAGATATGATTGGAAGAATAGATCCTACTAGAAGAGAAAAAAACAGAGATTATATTTATTTAATCGGATCCGACCATGACAGTGTTGATTTACACAATTTATCAGAACAAACCAATGCAGAATCTGTGAATATGACACTAGATTACAGATTTAATGATAAAAATGATCCTAATAGATTTTACTACAGAAGTGATCACTATAATTTTGCAAAAAATGGTATTCCAATTATATTTTATTTTACTGGTACTCACGCAGATTATCACCAGCCAAGTGATACACCAGACAAAATTGAATACGATTTACTGGAAATGAGATCAAGACTAATTTTCTACACTGCTTGGAATATAGCAAACAGAGATAAAAGAATAGTAGTTGATCCTAAGCCAGAAAAAGCATCTTTCTCTATTTCTGAGGATGATCTTAAAAAGTTTCACGGCTTATATGCTTCCGATTTGATGCCTCTTAAGTTTGAAGTTTACACCAAAGATGGAAACTTAGCTATGAATCCTGTTGGAATGGATCAAGAATTAGTACTTGAAGCAACATCAAAAAACACTTTCAAACAAGAAATTGCAGGAATGGAGGTTACTTTTGACAAAGGATCTATGAAGTTAAAAATGCAGGGTAGAGAAATTAGTTTTAAAGCTGTCCCTCCTACTCCAAAAGATGGTGAAGGAACTGAAATAGAATAAAATTCGAATTATATTTATAACAAAAAAAACGTCCTTCATGGGCGTTTTTTTTATGAAAAAATATCATTTAGAACACCGGCTAAAGTTGAACCAGCTTTAAATAATTTATGTTTTATGAAAGGTATTTTACGATTTATATAATCTTTTTCAATATTTATAACATTCTTTATTTCAGTGTATAATATTTTAACATCTTGATGTGTTTCATAAACCCATTCATCAGGACTTAATGAAAAATCAACTTCTTTCATATACATTAATTCATCTGATATTTGAAGATAATCCATATTTAAATATTCAATAATATGGATATCCCAAACAATATGAAAATTTGTAGGCTTTCCTAAAAACGAAAGTTTAATGTCATTGCCTCCCCTGTCCTCAAACATACCAGTATGTAATGGTTGGTGAATGTCACCAACTAAATGGATTAAAAATTTTAAATAAAAAGATTTAGACTCTTTACTTGATTCAGGATCTTTTAAAACTCTAATACACTCTTTCAAAGTCGTGACTATGTCACCTTTTGGATTTTTTTGAATATCCGAATATTCTTTATCTAAAGGCATATTAACATAATGCCATGGACTATATTTCTTATATAAAGGATCTGATTTTATCTCATCTGCCCATGTACTAGCACTGGCCATTGATTCTCCATCTAATAGATCATTTACAATAAGTTTAACGTCAGGATTAAGTTTTCTTTCAGCAATTTCTCCAACAACCTTATGTCCAATACTTCCCCAAACAATAGACTTATCAATTGAGTTGAAAGAAGAAAAAATAAAAAATATTAGAAAAAGAAAATAGATATTAAAATTTTTCATAAAGAATTAAATTTATTTCTGTTTTTAAAAAAATCAATAATTCAGTTAATATCCCAAGAATAAGTAAAGTATTGAATGTTATTTTTTTTTGCATTTCGACTAAAATTAATGAAAAATAATATGAATTAATATCAAACTTATTAAAAGACACCACCCTAAAATTTTATTTTTTTCCGAAGAAACATGAATTAATTTAAATACATTTTTAATTCGATTAAGATTAAATATAATTGCTACAAAAAGTCCAGAAAAAATAACCCAAAAAGCTCTAAGGAAATAATTCATATCAGGGAATAAAAACTGAAGAAATATATTTAAAGGAAGAGTTAATACAAATGCAATTAAAATTGATTTTTTAGAGGGTTTTAAAAGTATAACAGCACTACATATCAAAACTACAACACCACAATTAATATAATATCTAAGATTATTTAATGTATGTGTAAAAGCAGAATCAGGATTGTCAAATTTCAAATAAAGTAATATCATTGCCATCAGAAGAGCTGTGAATAAACTAAAAACAATAGCTCTTCTCCCAGATCTAATCTTTTCAAAATCATTCGCCTTTTTATTAATATATTTTGAATATATATCAACTGACCATAGAGTAGCTAATGAATTAAAGGTCGAATCTACGGTACTCATAAGTGAAGCAAACAAACCACATAAAACTATCCCTTTTAAACCTATTGGTAAATAAGTTTTAACTAAATATGGAAATGCTAAGTCTGGTTCAGCTAAACTATCTCCCAAAATTCCATACAAAGCAATTCCAGGAATCACTATTATTACAGCCATTAAATATTTAATTAATCCTCCAATCATTAATCCAGATTGAGCATGAGAAACACTTTTTGCCGCAAGGGCTCTTTGCATTACAGTCTGATTAGCACACCAATAATTAATATTTAAAAAAAATAATCCCAGCAAATGAGTCCATGGTAGAGTAGAATGACTAGCTGGTAGATGAAGGTGCATTTTTTCAGGTGTTTTAACATATAATTGTTCCCACCCACCTAATTGATTAACAGCAATAAAACACACTACAATCCCGCCAATAAGTAATATAGAAAATTGAATTATATCAGTTTTAACAACAGCATTCAGTCCACCCAAATATGTATAAATCGCTGAGAATATCCCTAAAATACAAATAAGTATTGCTATTCTTAAAATTCTATTTTCATGTAGAAAAGAAAGCTGTTCTCCAAAGACCATTTCCGCAGCATATGCTCCCCAAAAAAGAGCAGCTCCAAGTGTAATAGTAGAAAATAACGCAATATTGCTTAATGAATAGAAAAGGGCAATTTTATCTCCTAACTTTATTTTTATAAATTGTGTTATTGTTGTAATTCTTTCTTTTAAAAAAAGGGGAACAAAAATAAATGTGGCAATTAAAATACCCTGAACAGCATTAATTTCAAGATTTGCCTGAGCTAGTCCATACAAATATGCAGATCCCATCATACCAAGAAATTGATAACCTTGAATGTTTGTAGCAATTGTGGACAATGCAACTGAGTACCATTTAAGATTTCTATTACTAAGAAAATACTCGTCAGCTGAACTTTTTTTATTAACCTTTCCTTTTAGTGCTACGAAAAAAATTAAAATAAAATAGAATATAACTATCGCAAAATCTATCATAAATATTTATTTTCTTAATCCGTTTCCTAATGGACTATCTGGATTCGATTTAGGTACTCTGTTAAATTTTTTTGAAAAATGAATATTATTGAATTTTGGTAAAACATATTTAGCAAATAACTCACATTCATTTTGATGCGGATATCCAGACAGAATAAATGATTTTATACCCATATCTACATATCTCTTTAATTTATTATAAACCTGATCTGGATCTCCAACAATTGCAGCTCCACATCCAGATCTAGCTAACCCTATTCCAGTCCAAAGGTTAGATTCTACATAATAATCTTTATCAGATCTTGTTCTTAGTGAAGATTGCATTGAAACTCCCAGTGATTTTGCATCCTGAGCTCTGTTTTTAATATCCTCACCTTTTTCAAAATCTAAATTTGAGATTAATTTATTAGCATAATCTTTAGCTTCTCGCTCTGTTTCTCTAACTATAACATGAACCCTAAGTCCAAACTCTACTGTTCTATTATAAACAAGCGCCTTAGTTTTCATATTAGATATCAAAATTTGTAATTTATCCTCAGTATCTGGCCACATTAAATATACATCACAATGCTCAGCACACAAATCAACTCCGTCGGGTGAATAACCACCAAAATATAGTAAAGGCCCACCATTTTGTTGAAAAGGCTTAACTGGAGCAGAACTTAAATTAATATTATAAAAATCTCCCTTAAAATTAATTTCGTCCTTTGTCCAAGCTTGTTTTAATATTTGTATAACTTCTCTGGATCTTGCGTATCGCTTTGAAGATTCAAGTTTATTTCCTGGTAAATCAGAGGATATTATATTTATAGTCAGTCTTCCTTTTAAAATATGGTCTAACGTTGCTATAGCCCTAGCTAGCATTGGAGGATGAACTTCACCGCATCTTATTGCTGCCAAAAAATTTATTTGTTTAGTCAAGGTGGCCATTGCAGAGACATATGTCAGAGTATCTTGACCAACTTGAAAGGATGAAGGACATAATACATTAGTATAACCCAACTCATCTGCTGTTTTAATAATTCTTGATGTATTTTCCCATGTACTTTTATAATTTGGATTTCTTGACCCTAAAATGTCATCATCTCCATCACATATCGGGGCAAACCAAGAAATTTCTACATCATTTATCATAATATTTTATTTTTTAAACATTAAAGCATCCCAAGCAAGTAATTCAATATGTTTAGATGAAATTCTTGGTTTCGTATTTCTATTAGAAAACTCTAAACTGTATTCCATTAAATTATCAAAATTATAATTTATTGAACTATCAGACATGTTTAAAATCATTAAATATGTTGTTTTGAGTCCAACTCTTTGATACATAAAGATGTTTTGATGATTAGGATCTAAATCAAGATAATCTCCGTAAATAAGATCTTTTGACTGTTTTCTTATCTGTAAAAGTTTTCTGTAAAAATGAAAAATCGAATCTTCATTGTTCAAGTCATTTTCAACGTTGATTCTATCATGATTTGGATTAGATAAAAACCAATTATTATTTCCATTACTAAAACCTCCCTTCGTGCCGCTGCTCCACTGCATTGTTGTTCTGGAATGGTCTCTTGATGTATTATTTAGATGAGTTATATAGTCTTTTTTACTAATTCCTGATCCCATAGCTTTATCTAGATTTCCAAGAACCTCCAAATCATCGAATTGATTTAGATTATCAAAATTATGGTTTGTCATACCAATTTCTTCTCCTTGATATAATACAGGTGTTCCTCTTTGAGTTAATGTAAGCATTGCTAATAATTTTGCAGATTTAATTCTATAATCCTTATCATTTCCATATTTACTTACACTTCTTGGATTGTCATGATTATTTAAAAAAACTGTAGGCCAGTGAAATTCATCTACATTAGACTGAGTTTTAAATAATTTTTTTAATTGAACTAAATTCCATTTGTTTTGAATCCAATTATCACGACCAATTCTTACAATATCAAATAGAAAAACTAAATCAAGTTCCTCTTCTCTTTCATCAGATAATTTTATCATTGTATCCTTACTAATACCAAATGCTTCACCAATTGAAACAATATCATATTTAGAAAGAACCTTTGAATTCATTTCTTTCAAGAATTCATGTAGCCTTGGTCCTGAAGCATATACTTTCTCTGGATTTAAAAGTTCTTTTTTTGATAAGTTATTAAAGTCTTGATCTTTGGAAATAAAAGGGATAACATCCATTCTAAAACCATCAATTCCTTTTTCTAACCAAAATTTCATTAGTTCATGAACTTCTTTTCTGACTTTATTGTTTTCCCAATTTAAATCAGGTTGTTTTTTAGAAAAATAATGTAAATAATAATCGTTAGAAATTGAATCTTTTTTCCAAGCAGAACCTCCAAAAAAAGAAGTCCAGTTATTTGGTGGATTTTTTTTGTCTCCTTCTTTCCAAATATAATAGTCTCTAAATTTATTGTTTTGTGATGATTTACTTTCAATAAACCAATCGTGCTCATCACTTGTGTGGTTAACAACTAAATCAATTATTAACTTCATTTTTCGAATATGAACTTCCTTTAACAATTGATCAAAGTCCTGCATACTTCCAAATTCCTCCATTACTTTCTTGTAATTTCTTATGTCATATCCGTTATCGTCGTTAGGAGAATCAAAATGAGGGCTAATCCATATTATATCAATACCTAATAATTTTAAATAATCTAACTTTAAAATTATTCCTTTAATGTCCCCTATTCCGTCGTTATTAGAATCATAAAAAGATCTTGGATAAATCTGATAAACAACTTGTTCCTTCCACCACTTTTTAATCATGTTTTTTTCTTACTTGACATTCTACATTTCTGACTACAATAAACAACATTATCCCAGTTTTTTTCCCATTTTTTTCTCCATGAAAATGGAAAATTGCAAATAGGACAAGTTTTTTGAGGAAGATTAGATTTTTTCATTAATTAAACAAAGTATGTTCATCTGGCCATGGCACTATTGAATTAGTGATTTTATTGAAAGGCATTTGCGCATCAACTGATTTTAAATATTTTGTTAAAACATTAGCTAGTAACTGAGATTTTGAAGTGTTTATAGAAATTAAATTATTATTTTCAGAAATATCCTTATCCAAATTATACAGTTCGATGATTTGAGTATCATGAAAATAAATAAATTTCCATTTACCCTGTCTAACGGCACTGTAACTACCAATTCCAGGTCCAATTGGTCCCCACCAATTAGGGTAATGCCAAAATAATGGTTTATTTTCTATGACTTCGTTTTTCAATAGAGGTACAAAACTTTGACCGTCTATTTCTTGGACTAAACTACTGTTTTCTGAACCAGTAAATTCTAAGATCGATGGAAAGAAATCATCAATTATAACTGGGTGGTTAATTTCCTTAATATTGGAATTATGAAATGGTGAATAAACAATCATAGGAACTCTTATACCCCCCTCATATATTGATCCTTTTCCACTTTTTAAAGGATAATTATGATTATGCTTTTCTCCTTCTCTAGCAACTGCACTTAATCCTCCGTTATCAGACATAAATACAACAATTGTGTTTTCTAAAATATTTTTCTTTTTAAGTTCATCCAACACAACACCTAAAGCATGATCCATACTTTCAACCATAGAAGCATATTTAATTTCAGAGTTTTTTAAACCAATATTTTTATATTTCTCAACAAAGCGATTATCTTCCATTAAGGGAGCATGAACATTATATAAAGAAAAATAAAGAAAAAATGGAGATTTTGAATTAATAGGTTTTTGTAATTTCTCTAAAACTTCTTCACTTATTGCTTGAGTCAAGAAAATATCTTTTCCATGATATTTTTCAAGACCAGGAACAGCCCATATTTTATTTTTTGGATCATTGTTTCCAAAATTATCTAGACCCAAGTAACTTTGCGGAGCTCCAGCAGCGTGTCCAGCTATATTAATATCAAATCCAATATTTAAGGGGTTTGAGGAAGGATATCCAATAGCACCTAAATGAGCTTTACCTGCATGAATTGTATAATAACCGTTATCTTTTAAAATTTGAGGTAGAGGTGTAGCATAAACTGAATTATTAATTGAATCTGAAGTTGACAACCCATTATAGTTCCAATCAGGAAATTCAAAAAATTTATGATTAATTTCTGCCGGTTTCTTTTTGTTTGGATGAAGAGTCCAATTAGTAACTCTATGTTTTGCAGCGTTCATTCCTGTCATTAAGCTAATTCTGGATGGAGAACAAACAGGAGTTGCATAAGCATTAGTAAATTTCACACCCATCTCAGCTAAGAGTTCCATGTTAGGTGTATTATATAGTTTATTATAATTCGTTTTATTGTTCCAAAACGGAACAGAAGTATCTTGCCACCCTAAATCATCGACCATAAATAAAACGATATTAGGTTTACTATTATCATCTGAATAATTACAAGAAATAAATAAAAAAAGAATTAGGACATTAAATGTTTTAGATAAAGACATTTATACAATATACGAAAATGAAAAAAAACACACATGTTAAGCTAGCTTAACATTATTTTTGTATATATTTGTAAAGTTAACTTAACATATAAATAAAAATGAAACTTAAAATACTAAGAATTATGGCAATAATAACAGGACTAATTGGAACAACTTTGTTTAATAGATTTTTGGAAGGAGGGGCACTTTTTATGTCTCTTATTCTTATTTGTTTATTAATATCATTTTACTTCACAGTAAAATCTGTTTTAAATATTAAAACAAATACAGAAATTTCTAAAAAAATGCTTAAACACATAAAGGATAGTGGTACACTTGGACTAGCTTTAGGTGTTATGGGTTCGTTTATAGGACTTATAACTGCTTTTGATGCACTTGAAGCAACTGGAGCTGCAGAGCCTTCGGTTATTGCTGGAGGATTAAAAGTGGCCTTGTTATCAACTCTATTTGGACTTTTTACTTATACAGTTTCCAAACTTTCAATACTTATACTTAGAATTGTTCAAAAATAAAATCATGACACTATCAAAAAAAGAAATATCAATTTTGATTGAGATTATCTATTCAATTGTGTTTGCATTAATTTTCCTTCCTTATTTTTTTGAAAATCAAAATAAAACTCTATTATTAACGGATGGATTAATTGAAATAATAATTCAAATTATAATATATACTGTAATCTATTTTTCTATTGCTTATTCTGTTTTAGAAGTAGTTTATAAAAAGAAAGAAACTACAGACGAGAGAGATGATATGATAAATTCAAAATCATATAAATTAGGTTATTTACTATATGAATTCTCTTTATTCATTTTTATTGGATACGTATTTTCTAAATTTCAAAATAAAGAATTATTAAACTTAACTGGAAACCAGGAATTATACAATAGCTTTCAATTAACTGATGGTGGAATTGTTTTTTATATACTTGTACTACTTGCATTTATATCAATATTAAAATCATTATACCAGTTTTACTTATATAGAACCGTTTAAAATGATCTTAAAAAACAACTTAAAACAAGTCAGGCAGAAAAAGGGTTTAACTCAAGAAGAACTAGGCGCCAATGTTGGAGTCAGTAGACAAACAATTATTTCGATTGAAAGATACAGGTACAAACCCACTCTAGAACTGGCAATGAAATTAGCTGAAAAACTCAATATTAAAATTGAAAAATTATTCTATTTTGAGTAAGAATAGTTCTAGAACTAAATATTGTGAAATCTGTAAAATAGATTATTCTACAATGTATAGAATTCAATATAAAGCTAATAAGGAATGGGTGTTTTCATGTAAAAACTGTTTAAGTATTGTAAAAAAAGACAATCAGTTTTATAAATATGGAGGTACTTGGAAAAGATGAATAGACTACTTATTCTTATTTTTAATTTTGGCTAAGACTTGCATGTCTTTTACTGTATCCGTTTCATCCATGATTTCACGCCCCAGTAAAGTTTCAATAATATCTTCCATAGTAACAATCCCTCTTACAGTTCCATATTCGTCTGTGACCATAGAAATATGCTCTCTTTCTTTAATTAATTTATCAAATACTTTAGGTATTGGAGATTCATAATTTGAAAAAATTGATTTTCTTTTTATCGAAACTAAAGGCGAACTACCATTATTTTTAACAATTTGTTCAAGAATATTATCCTTCAATACATATCCTGTAATATTATCCATTTTATCAAAATATATTGGAATTCTAGAAAATGATAATTTTGGGTTTTTATTATAAAAATCTTCAATTGAGTTTGATTCAGAAGCAATTTTCATTACTGAAAATGGAGTCATTATATTTCTGATTTTTACATCTTTAAACTTAACCATATTTTTGATGATATCAGATTCAGATTCTTCAATCACACCTTCTTCTTCTGCAATTTCAGCCATAGTTGAAAAATCTTCTCTCGAAAACACATTGTTATTTTTTGATTTACTAATAAGTCTAGTGAAAAACTGTAATAGAAACAACACACCTGAATACTTGAAAACAGGGATGATGCTGTTTAAAAAAACTGAAGTGAATCTAACTAATTTGTGCCAATAAGTAGCGCCTAGAGTTTTAGGAATTATTTCTGAAACCAATAAAATTAGAACAGTCATTACACTTGAAACAATTCCAACAACTAAATCCTCAGTAAGTACAATTCCAAAAATATCAAATGAAATATTATTAAATGATGAATAAACTTCTTTAGCTTGGACACCAACTAAAATTGCTCCAACTGTATGTGCAATTGTGTTTAATGTTAAAATAATGATTAAAGGCTCATCAATATTATTTTTCATTCTTTGAAGATTCTCAGCATATTTTTTACCTTCAGAAATCTTAATTTTCAAAAAAGTTGAATTAACACTTAAAAGTACTGCTTCCAAAACAGAGCATAGAAATGATAAGGTTATTGTTAAAGTGGCATATAATATTAGTAGATTCAAAGCGCTAGTGAATTATTTTAATGTAAAGATAACAACTGATTGGTAATTTATTTACTACTAAATAATTGAATTTGGTTTTTCTCAAATGTTTATAATATCATATATTTAAAAAATGATATTAACCAAAGAGGTTGAGTTCAATTATGATAATCAAATATTCTTCAAATTTCAAGATATTGATTTAAAAAGTAATGAAAACTTATTAATTATTGGAAATTCGGGTGTTGGTAAAACTACATTAATGCATCTTCTTGCAGGGCTGCTTAAATCGAACTCAGGATCAATTAAATTGTTTGACCAAGAACTTAGTCAATTATCTTCACACCAACTAGATAGATTTAGAAAAAACAATATTGGAATTGTATTTCAAAGACCTCATTTTGTCAATTCTCTCACTGTAAAAGAGAACTTACAGCTTGCTCAATATATTGCAAACAAAAAAGACAATAATAGAATTGATAGTATTCTTAAAAACTTAAATATTTTTGACAAGTCAAATAAAAAAACAAACCAGTTAAGTCAAGGTGAAAAACAAAGAGCTTCAATAGCTTTGGCAATTGTAAATTCACCTAAATTGATTTTAGCTGATGAACCTACATCTAGTTTAGATGATGCTAATTGTTCAAAGGTTATTGAGTTACTAAAAAAACAAGCTACAGATTTTGGAGCTCAATTAATAGTTATAACTCATGATAGCAGAGTAAAAAAACATTTTAAAAACTCGATCGAATTGTGAATATATTTAAATTAAGTATTAAAAATATTTTCAACAAACCGTTAAGTTCGTTCATTAGCTTAGCGTTATTAATCCTTGGTATAGGCATTATATCTCTCTTACTTCAGTTAAACACATTAATTAAAGATCAAATGGATAATAATTTGAGAGGAATTGATATGGTAGTTGGTGCTAAAGGAAGTCCTTTACAACTTATTCTTTCATCTGTTTATCATATTGATTCACCAACTGGAAATATTTCTCTAAAAGATGCTGAGAATATAAGCAAAAATAGAATGGTCGGTTCAAGTATTAAAATTCTCTATGGGGACAATCATAAAGGATTTAGAATTGTTGGTGCTGAAAAGAAATTTATTGAGCTATACAAAGGAGTTATTAAAGAGGGAACAGAATGGAATAACCCTTATGAAGTTTTGGTTGGTTCAAAAGTATATGAAAAATTAAATATCAATTTGGGAGATAATTTAGTTAGCTCGCACGGCTTGAGAGAAACAGGCCAATCCCATGATGAAGGAACTTTTAAAGTAGTAGGATTATTAAAGCCATCTAACTCTGTAATTGATCAATTAATTATTACATCTCCAGAAAGTGTTTGGGATATACACGATACTCATAACCACGAAGATGATCATAAACATGAACACGAAGATGATCATGAAAATGAATACGATGACAGGGAAATAACCGCAATGCTAATAAAGTTCAAAAGCCCAATGAACATTATTCAATTTCCTAGACAAATTAATGAAAACACAAATCTTCAGGCTGCAGTACCATCGTATGAAATTTCAAGATTATTTAAACTTTTTGGATTTGGTATTGAAACTTTAAGCTATTTAGCTTATTTAATTATTCTTGTTTCTGGATTCAGTTTATTTATAAACTTGTTTAATTCAATGAGAGAAAGAAAATATGAAATGGCACTAATTAGAACACTAGGCGCCTCAAGATTTCAGTTGTCTTCAATGATCACTCTAGAAAGTTTAGTTCTTACAATTTCAGGATTTGTATTAGGTATATTATTTAGCAGGTTTGGAGTCATGTTTGTATCTTCGTTGATGGAAGAAAGTATAAATTACAATTTTAGTTCCTTTAAAATTTTAAATGAAGAATATTGGCTATTAGGTTTATCTATTTTAATTGGTATTATATCTTCTTTAATTCCAGCTATACAAGTATATAAAATGAACATTTCAAAAATATTAGCAGATGCGTAAACTGACTTTCATAATTGTGTTTTTTATATCAACTAATCTGTTTTCACAGGTAGAAATTGATTGGCTTAAATTAAGAGATGTTTATTATAAATCTGAATATGCTGAAGACATGTATGGTTATGTTCAAATCCCATATTTTGGAGAAGCAGTTGAACCACTTGATAATAAAGAAGTTAAAATAACTGGATACATGCTTACTCTTTCGCCTGACGAAGGTGTTTTTGTTCTTTCTGAGAACCCTTACGCTGATTGTTTTTTCTGTGGTTTTGGAGGTCCAGAATCAGCAATAGAATTAAGATTAAAACCAGGATATGATGATTATTTAATGGATGAATTAGTTACAGTAACCGGAATTCTAAGATTAAAAAGAGAAGATGTAAGTAGCGGCGTTTATATTATGGATAAAGCTACTGCAATTAAAACAGAAGAATAAATAATGAAAAAGTATATCTTAACATTAATAGTTTTTTTAACTATTAATTTTGGAGGTTTGGCTATCGGACAATTATGGACAGGTGATGGAGTTACATCTGATTGGTATACATCATTAAATCAAGCACCATGGACTCCTCCAGGTTGGGTATTTGGACTTGCTTGGACAACTATAGCTATTACATTCTCTTTATTAATGACTTCATTTTATTTAAAAAACAGTGCCAAATCATTAAGATTATTTTTTCCTGCACTTATCTTAAATATTTCATGGAACCCAGTTTTCTTTGGTTTACATTGGGTATGGACTGGTGTTATGGTGTTGGTATTGCTATCATACTTTATCTACTTAATCATTGATTCAAATCGTAAAATGTTTGGCTGGAAATATGCTTGGCTAGGATTACCGTATTTCATATGGTTAATGGTTGCAACATCACTAGATATGTACATATCCATAATGAATTAACCTATGTATTTGTAATAAAAAAACCCTACTAAAGCAGGGTTTTTTTTATTATTTTAATTTAACTATTGTAGTTTGGCTTCATTCCACGACTCCCAATGTCTTACTATCTTTCCGTCATCGTTAAAAGTGTGATTAAACATTACAGGAAAAACTATTTCTTTACCATCATTTTTTCTTGTAACAGAAAGCCTCCACCAAGATTGAACAAAATTTGAATCTGATTCTATTTTAAAGAATTTAATCCACATATTATCCATACTGTTTATTTTGTAATTGCTCTTAAAGGTTTTAAATCCTGATTTTAAACCATCTAAATTCATTGGATCACTTCCCCAATCATTAAATAATCCATTTACATTTACATTTTCAGCAAAATCAACAAATAAATTTTCATCATCGTTGTATTGAAAAGCTTTAACAAATCTTCTAACTGTATTTATGTTTGAATGATGAGAATACACATCTCCATCTTTCATTTTCATTTGACTATTTGAAGTTTGTGAATATGGATACTGATTCAAGTAATACCTTGCAAAAGCAATTTGATTATCCTTGTTAACTACGTACTGAGTATGTCTTGGTTGTGAATAATCAATACCAGTTGTTCCACCAACAGCAGTAAAATATTCCCAACTATAAACCCATGTTCCACTAAAATTTTCGTCTTTGTACTCAACAGCATCTGGATATCCATTTGAAGATTGTCTAATATTGAAATACTTTGAAATCTCGTGATTATTTTTAACTTGTTGAATAAATTGAGCTTTAGTTTGAGGCTTTGCATCTTTATTCATTTGATCTCCGGCAACACCTCTAAAATCATCTGCTATTATTTTTGATAATGCATCAGAATTATTTGAGTTCATTGCTGAATGAAGATTATCAACAACATCAAAAGCAGGATGTTCGATAAATATGGTTCCGTTTTTTTTCTTTTGTGCATTTAATGATATACATACCATTAACACAACAATTAGTGTTTTGAATTTCATTTTCATTATATATGATTTTATTATTATTTTCTACTAATATAAAAAACATTCTGAATAAAATGTTATTTAAAAAAATGAATTAAATAAAGAATATAGTTAAACTGCAATAATAGCTATAATGGCAATTCCTGCTATTAATAGGAGAAAATAAGTGCTTACAATTCCAGTAGCAGTTTTTAAAACTGAAAACTTTTTAACTTTTAATTCTTGGATTTCTGTCTTTTGAATTGTTTGAAGTCCCCTATTATTTTCGATAATAATTGAATTTTCATTTTTTGAAATTAATCGTCCTGTTAGCTTAGAGCTATCAAGCTTTTCAATTTCAAATTTTCGTTTTTTTTCAACTACAATATTATTGAATTCAACAGATTTATAGCTTGAACAGCTTTGGATTAAAACTGAAATTAATAATAAAAAAATAATTTTTCTCATAAGATTAATATACAAAAAACATTCAAAATAGAATGCATTTATTTAATCCACTTGATTGTTGTGAGAACCATCACAAAATCCATCAGGATTTTGAGTGTTTCCACATCCACATTTAGGTTTATTAGGCATAATTATAATTTTAAAGCTAATATAATATCAAGATACTTTAGAATGAAACTAGATTAAAACAATAAAACATATCTTTTGTTCAATTTAAAAATCTAACTAAACAATTATATGTTTTGGTTTCGAAATTCATAAGACAAGTTGTTAATAACTTAACTAAAAAAAGAAGATATGCCTATGGTTTAAAACTTCCTATATTAGTAATAATAAATAAAAATACAATGAATAAATTTTTTTTTCTTTTTTTTACGTTGACAGCTTTTTACAGTTGCTCACCAACAGTAAGTAAGCCCTTGTACTTAGAAAGTAAAAACCCCAAAGAATTAATTAAATTAAAATATGGTGAGCCAACATCAATAGTAAAAACAAAAAACGATAAAGGAGAAATTTGGTTGTATGAATACAACAGTCAGTTCAAGTCAGATCGCAAGGTTGTTTTTGACTCTAACAATAAAATTGTTAGAAACCTGAAAAAACATAAGAAATATACACCTAGATTAGGCCACTATATAGCAATAGGAGCTATGATAATTATAGGCCCATTTCCTGCCTTGCTTTAAGCAATTTAAAAGAATTTTAGTATAAGTAAATGAAGATAAATATGCTTATGTTAGGTATTATAAAAAAACATAAGTCCTTTTGTAATGTACATGCTATAAATGAAGGAATAGTTAATACTGTGTATAGAATAAATTCTAGCGGAAATAAATTAACAAATGATGGTAGTTTTCTCAACTGTCATTTATCTTGAATCATAGTATTATTTAATCAATCATATTTTTTAAATAAAATTCTTCAACTTTTTTTCTCGCCCAAGGTGTAGTTCTTAAAAATCTTAAGCTCGATTTATAAGTAGGATTGTTTTTAAAGGCATTGATATTTAAATTTTTTCCTAATTCTTCCCAACCATATTCTAAAAACAACTTCTCTAAAATAGTTGCTAATTTTAT
>ERZ767310.626-NODE-626-length-21538-cov-4.097053_pt1 | contig 21538 bp, 19 predicted proteins | sample MGYA00374954_ERZ767310 | MGnify/ENA primary metagenome ERZ767310 (study PRJEB28948, sample SAMN06267188) | marine metagenome | isolation source: Columbia River Estuary | place: USA:Columbia River Estuary, USA | collected 2013-07-23 ...
TTAATTGATTTATCAAGTATTACGTCTCCAGAACTTTCTTTTTGGTACCATATGTTTGGGAATGGTATCACTTCTTTAAAGGTAGAAATAAACAATGGGAACGGCTGGACACAGGTTAATACTATAACAGGACAGCAACAGACTACAAAATCGGCAGCTTGGCTAGAAAAAATAGTAAACTTATCTTCTTATGGAGGAGACACGGTTCAGCTTAAATTTATTGGAACACGCACTCAATTTGGTTTTGCTTCTCAAATAAGTATAGATGATATAGGGCTTTATGAATTGCCAACTTGTCCTAAACCTGCAAGCTTGCAATTTATTAGTGCTTTACCCACCTCAGCAACTTTGAGTTGGACTTCAGGAGGTGCATCAAACTATATTTACAAATACAAGCCTACATCAGGAACCACTTCCTATGGAGCCACAAATGTTAACGCGAATTTTAATTTAACTGGATTAACGGCTAATACAGAATATGAATTCTGGGTAAGAGACAGCTGCGGAACAGGAGATGTCAGCCTATGGCTCGGTCCTATTTCGTTCAGAACAGATTGTAGTCCAGTTTCAATTCCGTTTACTGAAGATTTTGACAATTCAACTTGGGTCTCGGCCATAAATTTTAACGACCAGGGTACAATAAATACGTGTTGGAATCGAGAGCAAAGCACAGGATACATGTGGGTTCCGAATGCAGGACCATCATTCTTTTTTGGCTCGGGTCCTTCAGCAGATAATACTACAGGAACGATTTCAGGCAAGTATGCCATGACGCAGTGGATTGGTGGAGGTAATACAGATACTGATATAGATATTGAAACACCTTGGATAGATTTGAGCGGCTCTGCACAACCTGAGCTTGATTTTGCTCACCATATGTTCGGAAATCAAATAGACAAGTTAGAAGTCCTGGTAAAGAAAGCAGATGGAACAACCGCAATAGTAAATACTATAATAGGTCAGCAGCAAACAGCTAAAACGGATGCTTGGCTTTTGAAAAACATTAACCTTTCTGCGTATACCTCAGATACTGTGAAAATTATTTTCAGAGGTTACCGCACGAGTGGTGGTTTTAATGCAAGTATTGGTATTGACGATGTAACCATTCAAGATGTTGTTTGTGTTGCACCAAGTAATGCGGCTATTACGAGTATTGGAGCTACCTCTGTAGCTATCCAATGGAATAGTGTAAGTGGAAATACGAACCTTCAATATGGTGTTTCTGGTTTTACATTAGGGCAAGGAACCTACGTTGCAAATATTAGTTCGGTCCATACCATTAATGGATTGTCTCCATTTACAGGTTATGATATTTATATAAAAGACAGTTGCGCTGCAGCAAATGTTAGTGCATGGGTTGGGCCATTAACGGTAACCACTGTTTGCGATCCGGCTTTAGCAAACTTTAGTAATACTGCTAGTAACTTGGCGGTTGTATTTAATAGCTCAGCAAGCAGCGGAACTGGTTTAACTTTCGATTGGAATTTTGGAGATGGTAATTCAAGCGTACTAGCCAATCCTAATCATATTTATGGTTTAGCAGGTAACTACATGGTAACTTTAGTTGCAACAGATACGTGTGGAGGTTCTGACACCATTATCAAAAATGTTCAAGTATGTGATCAACCAAATGCAGTTATAAATTACTCAATAAATGGCTTAACAGTAAATTACGATGGCTCTGCATCGGTTGGAGCAATTTCTTATTTCTGGGATTTAGGAAACGGTATTTTTAACACAACTGTAAACCCATCATTTACATATTCAGCAAAGGGAACCTATAGCGTAAGTTTGATAGTGACAAATGATTGCGGAGATGCTGATACGGCATTTGCTACTATTATAATTTGCGATGAGCCTACTTCATTCTTTACTTATAAGATTATTAGTTCTGGAGGCGGTGGAATGACCGTTGAATTTGATGGAACGCTATCATCTGGTCAAACATCATTTTTATGGTTGTTTGGAGATGGAAATTCTAATTCAACTTCTTTAAAGCCTCTGCATAATTATGGCGTAGCGGGTCTGTTCTACGAAGTATCGCTTATAACCTACAGCTCTTGTGGTGCATCTGATACGATGAAATATAAATTAGAAGATGTTGTTTCTATTGTTGAATGGGGCTATGGTGAAGTAATTGTATTCCCCAATCCGGCCGATATAGATGTTCGAGTTTCACTTTCTGAAACATCAAGTGATATGAGTTTTACATGGTTCGATATCAGTGGGAAATTTATTGAGGTGCCACTTGTAGATATTGAAAATAGAAACATAAATTTTGATGTATCTGCTCTAAAACCTGGGAGTTACGTTGTAGTAATTCAAGGCGATAAAGGAAGGAAATCCGTCAGGATAATTATTAAATAATATATAAATCCCGCTTTGGCGGGATTTTTTATTTCAAGTCCTTTGGTATTTCACAAACTGGAATTGGGTTCATTTTGTGTTGATTGATTCTATTCAAACGACTGTAAATTTGAAAGACCTCCTTTTCACGTCCTTCAAAATCATCTGAAGTTTTTTCTAAATCTTGTTGTTCCATGGCCCATTCAAGCTCTGGGTAACTCGCACCAATTTGATCTTCGTCTGTTCTGTCATCTCCCCATAATCCATCTGTTGGAGGAGCAACTAATATACTTTTGGGTACACCTAGAACTTTTCCCAAAGCAAATACTTCTGTTTTAAGCAGGTCTGCAATTGGACTTAAATCAACACCGCCATCACCATATTTTGTGTAAAAGCCAACGCCAAAATCTTCCACTTTGTTTCCTGTTCCAGCCACCAGCAAACCATTCAGTTGACCGAAGTAATAAAGGGTTGTCATTCTTAATCTAGCGCGGGTATTTACTAAAGCCATCTTTCCAGATTCACTACTGGTCTTCTCGGGTAGAGTGTCTAAGAATCCATCGTAAACAGGAGATAAGTTTAAGCTTTGAGTTTGAACTTTTGGAAACTCTGACACCAAGTTTCGCATGTGTTCCCATGCGCGGTTCACTTGGTTTTCAGTTTGATGGATTGGCATTTCTATGAGTAGAACATCTAAGCCTGTTCTCGCGCAAAGAGAAGATGTAACAGCAGAGTCAATTCCACCAGAAACACCAACAACAAATCCCTTTACTCCAGCGTTGGTTGCATAGTCTTTTAGCCACTTTACAATATGTTCTATAACTTGTTCTGTTTTCATAAAGCCGTTTATTTTATTCTACTTTTGGCGCCCAAAATTAATCGTCTAAAAATAGCGTTTCGTGAGTTTTATTAAAAAAGCATTTTGGTTTATTTTACCAGTTTTGGTTGTTGCAGTTTTCTTTTTTAATCGAGATGATTCAGTCAATTCAATTGATGCTAACGATGTTGAGTTCAATTTAAAGTTAAACCGCTTTGACAGTACATTTTTCAATATCTCCTCAGAAAATTTACAAAAAGAACTCCCCGGTTTACGTGAAAAGTATCCTGCTTTTTTTACGGGAACAAGCGATCAATTTTGGATCAATCAAAAGCAAGATGATCTTCAGAAGAAGTTGTATGCCGAAGTAAAACGAGAGCTGGATTTTAATTCAATAGAAAGAGATATAGAAGACTTGCTTAAGCACTATTATTACTTCTATCCTAATCGTCCTGAATATGGGTTGACTTCTTACATTTCGAATTTAGACTTTTACAATCCAGTTATTGTTCAAGATTCATTGGAGCAAATATTTTTAGCAAGTGATGATTTTTTAGGCCCAAAGCATCCGGCATACGGACAAATTGATGAATATTTGGCGTTTTACCGAGATAAACGATTTATTAAAAGTGAAGTAGCTGAAAATTTAGCAATGGCTGCAGCAAAAGTGGATAATGATGACTTGTCACTTTTAAATCAGATAATTTGGTGGGGAAAGATTATGTATGCTAAAAAGCAATGGATGCCAGAGACAGAGGAGCATATGATCATGCGTTACCCAAAAGAAAAGTGGGAATTCTGTCAAGAGACAGAATTGGATATTTGGGTATATTTCGTAAAAGAGAATTTGTTATATGATACCAAAGAAGATACGAAGCGAAGATTTATTTACCTCTCACCTTTTTCAAAATTCTATACAGATTTTGACAGTAAATCGCCTGGGATGATAGGGCAATGGGTAGGTTTAAAGATCATTGAGTCATACATGAAAAATAATGACGTTACGTTGCAAGAGTTAATGCGTAATACCGACCATAAAGCAATCTTTAATAAGTCAAAATACAGACCGTAATGGCAGAGCATAAGTCAGAGATTAAAATTGACATAACCTTGGATGAAAACAAGGTCCCTGAAAAAATAATGTGGAGTGCCCCAGATGGTGGCGTTGAGAATGAGGAAACCAAAGCGGTTATGGTGAATGTTTGGGAGCCAAAAGACCAAGAATTACTTCGCATTGACTTGTGGACTAAGGACATGCCAATAGACGAAATGAAGAAGTTTTATTACCAAATCTACATGAGCATGGCTGAAAGTTATAATCGTGCTACTAACGAAGAGGAAATGACAACAGATATGAAAGATTTCGCTCGTTACTTTGGTGAAAAACAGAATGTAATCCGCAACAGTAAGTAATGAATGCTCAGCAACAAAGGTTTATCGATAAATGGGAAAAGTCAAGAGCTAAAGGTAAAACCAAATATATGTTGATAGTTGGCTTGGTGTTTATGGTCATTTTTCCTTTAATAAATGTAGTTGCATCTTACTTTCAGTACAAAGAGCAATACGTTTTCGATTGGCAAGATTACGGAACAAAAGTATTAATAGGTGGAGTGTTAGGTTTATTTTTAGGATTAACGAATTGGGCTCAAAACGAAAGAAAATACTTTAAAATCAAAGGGGAAGAAGAGCAGTCATAATTGTTACTGATGCTTAAATTTGCATTTCCCATTACAAATTGAAAATCTCCAAAAGAGAGTCATATGAAATACGATGTTATAATTATAGGTTCTGGACCAGGCGGCTACGTGAGTGCGATTAGAAACGCTCAATTAGGCAAGAAGACAGCTTTAATTGAGAAGTATAACACTTTGGGTGGAACTTGCTTAAACGTAGGTTGTATACCTTCTAAAGCGCTATTAGATTCCTCTGAGCACTTTCATCAAGCGAAGAAAGATTTTAAAGAACACGGTATAGAAATCAATGAACCAACTGTAAATATGGAGCAGATGGTAAATCGTAAGAATGGTGTCGTAGAAACCACTACTGGCGGTATCGATTTCTTAATGAAAAAGAATAAAATCGATGTGCACTATGGTATGGGATCTTTTGTAGATGCAACTCATGTAAAGGTGACTAAAGCGGATGGTGAAGAAATTCTGGAAGGAACAAACATTATTATCGCTACAGGTTCTAAACCGATAGAGTTGCCTTTCGCTAAATTCGACAAAGAGCGTATAATTTCTTCTACGGAAGCATTGAACATAAAAGAAGTACCCAATAAGATGATTGTTATCGGAGGCGGTGTAATAGGTCTAGAAATGGGCTCTGTTTATGCGCGTTTGGGCACTGAAGTTACTGTTGTAGAGTTTGCTCCGAAACTCATTCCAACGATGGATGGCACCTTGAGCAAAGAATTGCAAAAAGTAATGAAGAAGTTGGGCATGAAAATAAATACCAACACAAAGGTGTCTAATGTTTCCCGCAAGGGAGATGTTGTTACTGTAACTGCCACGAATAAGAAAGGCGAAGAAGTTACTTTTGAAGGAGACTATTGTTTAGTAGCTGTTGGAAGAAAGGCCTATACGGAAGGCTTAGATCTCGAAAGTGCAGGCGTGAAAGTTACAGACAGAGGTCAAGTAGAAGTGAACAACCAGTTGCAGACAAACGTTTCGAATATTTACGCCATTGGCGATGTTGTTCGCGGAGCAATGTTAGCGCACAAAGCGGAAGAAGAGGGAACTGTTGTTGCTGAATTCTTAGCTGGAGAAAAACCACATTTAGACTACAACTTAATTCCAGGTATCGTTTATACATGGCCAGAAGTTGGTGCGGTTGGTAAAACAGAAGAAGAACTGAAAGAAGCGGGTGTTGAATATAAAGTTGGGTCTTTCCCAATGCGAGCACTAGGACGTTCAAGAGCTAGTGGAGATACCGATGGTATCGTTAAAATTTTAGCAGATAAAAAGACAGACGAAGTATTAGGTGTTCATATGGTTGCAGCAAGAGCTGCAGACATGATTATGGAAGCTGCAACAGCAATGGAGTTTAGAGCTTCTGCAGAAGATATGGCGAGAATTTGTCATGGTCACCCAACATTTACAGAGGCGATTAAAGAAGCCGCTTTAGATGCAACAGGAAATAGATCTATCCACAGTTAGGAAGTGATTTTAAAAAATTAGGAGCCTCGATTTTTATCGAGGCTTTTTTTATGCTATTTTTTTCTTGAAAAGAGTTAAAAATAAGCGAATAACGACAGCGTAAATTGCACTCCATTTTAAGGAACTAAGCGTAAAAGCCATCCAAAATAACATTGGGTTTTGCTCAGGGAAAGCGCTTATTATTGATAAAAAACTTAAGTTTTCTCCAAAGTCTATTAGAACAGCAAAGAATGGAACATACATCCAGAATGTTCCCTTTTCCGTAGGTAGTTTTATCCTATTAAACATGAGTCCGATTAACGTATACATCAAGACCATATATACAAACGGGTAAAGAAAATCGTAATACCAATATTGAAGATAGGCAGCTCTTCCAACTTCGCCATAGTTCTCCAGCGCTTGATAAAAGGACTCTTTATTGAAAAATGGCATTAAATCAATTAAACCACTTTCCGAACCATTAACTATGAGGCCTTGCAACGGAACCATAAATAATATTAGGACAGACGCATAAATTATTAGCCAGAAGATTAAGAATTTAAAAGAAGCAATTCTTAGAAGAAAAGTGTAATAGAGTTTCATGCTTAGATTTTGAAAAACCTAAACTTATGTCTTTTTACTAAAGTTAAGACTTCATGTGTTTTTTAATCATCTCTAAACTTTCGTTGATATGCTTTTCAGGATTCATTTGAGAATTGATAATGTGAATACATTCTCCATTTTTATTGAAAATGTAAGTTACACGTCCTGGAATCATTCCTAAAAGCGTACTAGGAACACCAAACATTTTCCGCGCAACTTTATTGGTGTCACATAGAAGGGTGTATGTTAAGTTATACTTGTCTTTGAACTTCGCGTGCGACTCTTGGTCATCTGCACTAATGCCAATTATCACCGCGTCTAATTCGTCAAAGTCAGTTTTACTGTCACGGAAACTGCAACTCTCTTTAGTACAACCTGGTGTATCGTCTTTTGGGTAAAAATAGATAACGACATATTTTTCACCTATCCATTGACTTGGTGAATAGTCTGCACCTTTATCGTCTTTTAATGTAAATTTTGGAAGTTGCGAACCAACTTGAACTTTTGTTTCTGATTTTGACATACATGAATTGAAAAAACCTATAAAGATGAATGGGATGATGAATTTTTTCATTTTATAGAGTGTTTATTATTAAATAAATTTTTAATCACTTTTTTGAAGACGCTAAGGTAGGTTGAACTTACATCAATTCAGTCAAGATTTACGAGCCATTAAAGACATAATTTCAGGTTTGTAGTTTTAATTTATTCCTTTCCCTTTTAGCCAAAAAAACATTTTTTCAAATGCTGCTTCTCTTACTTCTTTCGGAGATAAAAATATATCATGCTGGGCATTCTCAATTTTCATCAAAGTGACTTTATCTCCAAGCTCTTGTCCAACTCTTTTTATGTCTTCAATGTTGAGGACTATATCTTTTGACATTGCTTCTTCTGAAAATTTTGAGATCTTACTAGAATGAGCAGAATGCATGACAAGTATCGGAACTGTGATGTTTGAATGTTTTAATTTTTTCTGTGCTTCAGCAATAGCAACAACCCACATAAAGTAAGTTGGGAATCCTTTAATGGGTTTCCAATCTAAATTGAAATCCCACTCTCCATGATGTTTTTTGTGGATACTTTCTGCATAAGCAGGGGAGAGGGCTCCATTGATTTTAGAATACGTAGATATTCTCGAAACAGCTTTTGCAACCAAATAACTAAACAGTTTTTCAACTTTAGATTGATTAAAATCTAGAAATGGTGAGTTCAAAATGAGACCTTCAACTAGATTTTTTTCTTTGCCGTCATTCATGTAACTGCTAGCTATTAAGCCTCCAGTAGAATGCCCTAACAGATAAATAGAGTTGCTCGACTCATTAATCTGACGAAGAGCAATAGATATTTCCTCAAAGTATTCTTCAATGTTTTTGCAGTAGTTTGGATGGTGGTGCTCGAGAAGAGAACGGCCATATTTACGGAGATCGAGCGCGTAAAAATCAAAATCATTTTCATTAAAGTTTTCACCTAAATGTGGATGAAAGAAGTAATCAATGTAGCCATGTATGTACAAGACACTTTTTCTGTTTCCAGCATTGAAATTAGAAGAAGTAAGTACTGCGGTAACTTCCCCTTCATAATCAGGAGTAAGCTTGATCGTTTGACTTGTATAATCTTTAATTAAATCCATTTTTTTAATTGCGTTTTTACTGCTCCGTAGAACCTAATGCCTAAATCTAGTTTACAATCTTCTTGGTTATTTTCTCAATTCTAATTCTATGCGTTCTCTGCAAGAGAATAGGGTAAAAGTTTCCAAAAATATTTATCAGTGTTATGATAGAAACAAGAAGAAAATAGTGATTTAAGAGAAGAAAAATAGAAGATATACTAATGACAATAAATCCTCCTAGATGCCCAAACTCTGATTGTTTTGTTTGAAATATAAAGTTTTGCAAACCTTTCTTCGTTCCGTTAAAGTATTTTTTTCTATTCTTTTTACTGCCCCAAAATGTAATCAGGAGTAATACTTGGAAATGCTTAATTCCTAAAATATTACTCACAATGACTAGGGCTTTAGGGTTATATATTTTATAATAATTGTTTGGTGCAATTTTACTTGTTGGATAAGCAAAACCAATAAAAGCGAAAAAACCAGTGACATAAAGAGTAAAAAGAAACGCCACGGTAAAAGATTCAATATTGCTTAAATCAGCCGGAGCCGATGAATCCAAGCTTATCAAAATCTCCACAGAACTATAGCCAAGGAAAATCGAGAAGAACGGGAAGATGATTTTCTTAAAAATTTTCAAATGAATTCATGTTTAAACTGTATCGCCAAACTACGTTTTAAGTTAGATTAAATTTGAATCTAGGATTGTGTTTTTTGTTTTCAAGTTCGTCTTTTAATATGGGTGGATATGTTAACAAAACTCACGGGATTACTTTAATTTCGATAATCAAGACCAATAGAATACACCATGTTGCTTTCTGTTTAAAAAGGCCTATTTTTTTAATTTACCCAGAAGCTTAATAACGGAATTGATAAGAGAAGAGGATACAGGTTTATCTTTTTCAATTTGGATTAAAGAACTTCTGTAGTTCTTATAAAATCTAAATGCTTCAGGTTTGTTAATTACACCATTAGCTTTTTTTACCGCAGCAATAAGCTCAGGATTAGGAGAATGTTTAAAAGTTAAAAAACCATCTTCGGAAAAAGCTTGATGATAGTGTAATAGAGATATGGGAAGCGTTTTATCGATTTCAACTAAATCCTGTTTTTGGGTTGGATAGTTGTAATTATTTGGTAAAATATTGGTTTCTATGTTTTGGCTAGATAGAGCCATACACATAGAAACTTGGTCTATATGAATGCGCTGTTGTTCGTTGTCAAATAAATGTTGTCTTACAAATAACCACTCCGCCCAGAATTTCCAATTGTCATTTACTTCTTTTAAATAGCGCCAAGGGACATAATAAAATCCCCCATTAAAATGATTGTTAAAAGTATTGCCTTTCTCTTTTACTAGAGTAGGTGTTAGTGGAGGAAACGACAAATTGGCTTCTTTAAATATTCTATTTAAAACAGATAATGGTGGATTTGGACCACCGACAATTCTGCCGGAAAAGCAGTTAGGCTTTTCGAAGATTAATGTATTTACAAAAAACATATCTAAATCTAAAAGTAGAACACCGGTATAGTTATTCGAATCTAGCTTTATAAAAAAGTCTAATTGTCTAAGCTTATTGCAGTACGTCTTATCTAGATAGGGTTCTATTATTTGATACTGAATGTTTTTCTCGCTTAAAAAATGAAAAAATGAAATATCCACTGCATCTGTGCAGTGAATAATCAAGTTATCGCATGTAGCTGTATTGGTTTGTAAAATTGAATGTATCAGCAACTCCGCTTGGAAATAAAACTTGTCTTTTGCGTCAACTAAAATGGATATGTAAAACATTACTCTGCTTTTTTATCGGTTTGGTTGGCACTTATGCAGCCTTTTATACTCAACTTCATTAGGATTGGAATTTATATGTATGATACTCATCAAGAGTTTCCTGTGCTATGTAACCGAACCTTTGGAATATGGCCAATGTCTTATAATCTGAGGCTTTATAAAAGTTTCTGATATTGTTAACGGCTAACTTGGACATTGACTTTTCCAATTTTACGTTTCCTTCTCTTATCTGGTTAATTTCATGAACTCCTTTCAATTCGGGGATGTCCAATAGGTTGCTTAATTTTTTGAAGTCAGCATTCATGCGTTCCATTTTACCCACCATCAAAAGCTTTGTAGGTTTTTCGGAAATCATTTCACCATTTTTAAAATACCAACCAAGTCCTTTAAATATATGCTGATTAGAACTATTCATTAAGGCCAATGCCCTTTCTTTTAATTCAGAGTTATTGCTAGACATTGATTCTGCTAGTTCATTAGCAGTATTGAAAGAGTTTATTAGCTCATCGTACTCTGGATTAAACGTATAGCCTCTGCTAAATGAATTATATACTCTTCCAGGAGAAGGGCAGTTTTTTAAAGTTAAAGCCTCAGGATCTAAACCATCCAATTCAAAATTTAATAGGGTTTTGGAATGATTGAATGCAGAGACAAACCTACTGATAGGGTTTCTCACCCAAGTGAAGTGGTTTTCCGAAATTTTATTTCTATTCCAATTAAGATGGTACTCATTTAATTTAATCCCATTTTGAACAAATGTTTGCATCAATGAAGTGCCGCCACATTTACCAACATGTAAAAAAGAAAGGTTCATCAGTTCTTTCGTAATGTGATATTTTTCTCGACAATACGACAACTCAAATCCTTCATCTTCGCGAATCCAATGTTTTGACCTCTTAAATAATGAAAATCGTTTCATATTAAAATCTTGAAGTGAAGTAAGCTAAAAAAAAGAAAGGTTTTCAATCTCAAGGGCAATTATTTAAAACCCCAATAAGAGTGGGACAAAAAGACATTTTTGGAAAGTTATACGCGAATAATTGGGCTAAAATTTGTGTCTATGGCATATCAATTATAATATCAGCCAAACCTAAAATAAAGGAAGAATGCCAGGAAGTTAGAGTTTATAAGGCGCGTTTGTATGGGGATGAAGTGCGCCAGCAGATTATTCAAAATGGTAATTGTATTTCTCAACAATCAAATTCTCGTATTCCTCAACTAGGTATACAGACTCATCAGTGTAATAAATCCGGTAATCTTCATTTCTCTTTGAACGATTTGTTTTTTCTTTATAACCTTCGAGGACAGTCGTTAATTTTTCTGGAGTGAAGTTTAAAGTTTTAGCATTTTCATACAGGTCTTCATGCAGTGTTTCATTTCGGATAATAACATTCATGAAGTTTTCATTCGAATCATAAATTTTCAAATCCTTTAAGGATCGAATATCATCAAACGTATTTCTATAGGTATAAAGCTTTAAATACCTGTAGGTCAGGAATCCTGAAAATTTGGATATTTTATTTGCCTTAAATTCCTTTCCTGTGTCTTGTTTTTTTCCTGAAAGCAACAAGGATAACCAAGTGTTAAAGTTTTGATGATTATTGACATCAGAATAGAGTTGCCTCCAGAGTTCAGGGCTGGTTTTGGGAAATTCTATTTTTAAGTTTTTTTCAATAATTTTCTCTAATCCTATCTTTGTAAATACGTTCTTTCTCTCTTGCTGATTTGTAAGTCTAGAATAGAGACCTCCTTTCTGTTCACAGCCAAACGCCCAAAGTGACACATACCAATCCCAAGGGTTTCTTATGTTTCCGACTTTGAGTTTATTTTCAAAATCACCTAGAATTTCTGGAGATACTTTATCATACGTAAAATGTTTTTCAACGATCTGGCACTTACTACCGAAGACATTGGCTAAAATTTGTTTAGTATGAGAGCACCCTGTTTTTTGTAATTCTAGATAAATAAATGTGTCGGTAATCACCATGTCTTTTAAAATTGATTGCAATTAGCCCTTATCAGTTTTGCCTAAAAAGCGTTTCAATGCTTTATTAAAAATTAGAGAAGCCGGTTTGTTTTTCTCAGAATAATCTCCTTTGTTCACATGAGGAAGTGGTTTATTCGGAATGGGTTCATCAAGAAATTCACATAGTTCTTCCCAACCAATGTTTTTCTCCCAATCTATGATTAACAAATCATTCTTCCTCTTAGAAAAATACGCTATTACTTCTCTATTGTGATTTTTATATTTTTCTAAATATAAATTTTCATAACCCTGTGGGTGCCCCATTCCATAAATCCACCTTCTCATTTCTGTATCGCGGGTGCCAAAGTGATTTACTGAGGACTTGATCCATTTTTCCTCATTTCTAAGGGTTAAAATAAATTTACTATTGGGATATCTTTTATCTAACTCTTTATATAGTAATGGCCATGGGTTATCCTGAAAGGCGTCATACGTTTCAGTCAGCGCAATGACTTCTTCGAATTCTTGGTTGAATAGATTTGAGGCTAAATCAGGTCTTGCTCCGAGCACCTCATATCCCAATTCTGTTAAAACACTCCTAAGTGTAGAAGTACCCGTCTTATGGAATCCAATTCCAATTACTTTGTTTTTTTTTGTCATTTACTTCCTTTAAAAGGCCTAGGAGAGAAATGCAGTTTACGAAATATTATGAGTATCGCGCCCGGGGTTTCTCATCTCAAATATAAGAGAGAGGAAAATAGTGTCGACAAAAAAAGCCCCGATACATCGGGGCTTTTTATATTTGATTAGTTGATCCTCTTTAGTGTTTCTAAAAAGAACTCCCAGTATTTCTGCACGGATGAAATTTGTGTTTTCTCATCAGGAGAGTGAGCGTTTCTAATGTTTGGTCCGAAACTAATCATTTCCATTTCTGGATAGTTTGTTCCTAGGATACCACATTCTAATCCTGCATGACAGGCATTTACGCGAGCTGGAGCTCCGTACATTTCTTTATAAAGGTTAGACATCAAGTCTACAATATCACTTTGCAGTTTTGGTTCCCAACCTGGGTAAGACCCTTCAAAAGCAACATCTGCACCAATCATATTGAAAGATGCTTTAATAGAATTTGCTAAGTCATACTTCTCACTGTCTACGCTACCGCGCGTTAAACATTGAACAACGTGCTTTCCGTTCTCTAGCTCTACACGTGCAATATTATTAGAGGTTTGTACCAAGTCTTCCATGTCTGGACTCATTCTATAGATGCCCATTGGACAAGCATACATGGCATTTAAGAAGCTTGTCTGATCTTCTGAGTGCATAGCGTTAGAAGCAGCCTCAGACTCTTCCATTAGAATAACTAAATCAGAATCAGTTGTTCTGAACTCATTTTTCAAATCAACAGAAACTTCTTCAACATAAGACATGAACGCGGGAAGGTCAGAAGGATTAATCGCAAGCGTTGCCTTAGACTCTCTTGGAATCGCATTTCTCAAACTTCCCCCGTGAATTGTAGAGATGTTAAATGAAACAACCGATTGTGCTCCCCACAAAATTCTATTCATAATCTTATTAGCATTCCCTTTTCCTTTATGAATGTCCATTCCAGAGTGACCACCACTTAAACCTTTTACAGTTAATGTTAGGCCAACTGAACCTGCAGTTGTTCCTATTACTCTATAGCTCCCTTTTGAAGTGACATCTACGCCACCAGCGCAACCGATACTTAATTCATCATCGTCCTCGGTGTCAAGGTTTAACATGATTTTCGCATCGAGCATTCCGCCTTTTAAACCTTGAGCACCTGTCATACCAGTTTCTTCATCAATAGTAAAAAGGGCTTCAATAGGTGGATGATCTATGTCAGTAGATTTCAAGACTGTCATAATTGTAGCTACACCTAGTCCGTTATCAGCACCAAGTGTTGTGCCGTTAGCCTTTACCCAATCTCCGTCCACAAGCATATCAATACCCTGGGTGTCAAAGTTAAAATCAGTGTCATTGTTTTTTTGATGCACCATATCTAAATGGCTCTGTAAAACAATGGTAGTTTTATTTTCATTTCCTGGCGATGCAGGTTTTTTAATAATCACGTTTCCAACTTCATCAACTAGGGTTGGAAGATTCAGAGACTCGCCAAATTCTTTCATAAAGGCAATTACTCTTTCTTCTTTCTTTGATGGGCGTGGCACACTATTTAAATCGGCAAAGTGATTCCACAATGCCTTAGGTTCTAAATTTCTAACTTCTTGACTCATAGTCTTATAAATTGTTTCGAATAATAGATATGTTCAGGGCAAAGAGTGACAATCGTCACGATTAATTTTTAATTGTTGCTCGGGTCATTCCTCTGGTTTAAGCTTCTCAAGAGGAGATTCTTTAATCACAAATGGTTTTTTGCGTTTAGAAGAAACTGGAGAACCGGATTGGACATTTTTTTCACTCTCTGATGAGCTATTCATATTGTCTTTTTGAACTTTCCATTTAGCTCTGATTTCTTTAATTTTTTCTATTTCATCTTGATTGGCTCCCATATGTTCAATAGCCTTAACTGCTCGTAAAGCAACATCTTTATTTGTATCTTCCAGAGCGGCCGTTAATGTTCGTTTTACATTCATAAAGTTGTGAACTACGAGCGCATCTATTGCAAATATCTTGGTATCGTCATTGCCTTTTTCTAAAGCGTGCATTAGTCTTTCAATGTCACCTTTGTCAGACCAAGCGTTTATTTTGCTTTTTGAATACTTCTTTTTTGAACCAAACATTTTTCTTCTTATTAAATAGTGGTAAGCATTAATTTATTGAGGTTTTGCAAACTTAAGAGAACGCAGCAATTAATTGTTGAATTTACAAGTTATTCTAATTGGGCTGATTTGATTTTTTCTTGTATAAACCACAAAGCTGTTCTTTCACTAAAATAAATCTCCTCGTCTTTTTCGATAAATCCGCAATGACCTCCATTTTGAGTATGCATAAAGTAAAGGTTATTCGACTTTTTGGCCACTTCCGTGGGGTAACAAAAGTTGCCAAGCATGGGGTCATCTGCCGCATTTACGATTAAAGCTGGAATTTTAATATTCTTTAAAAATCGTTTAGAAGACACTTTTTGATAATAATCGTACGCATCTTTAAAGCCATGTATAGGAGCAGTATAGTGGTTGTCGAAATCAACCAAACTTTTAATCTTCTTTAAATGTTCCGTTTTTAATTCTGGAAGATCTTCAGCTTTCTCTTTTACTTTCTTCTTTAGTGTAATTAAAAAATTCTGTACATAAATCTGATTCTTTACTTTATGAATTTCTTGAACACAATCTTCTAAATCTATGGGCACAGAAAAGGCTGTCACCGATTTCAGATTTTTCGGTTTTTCAAAAATATCTTCACCAACATATTTTAAAGCAAGGTTCCCTCCAAGACTAAATCCCATTAAATGGATGTTCCTGTAATCTGCACAATGCGGCATTACTTCGTTTAAATCATCTGTAGCGCCATGGTGGTAAAAGCGCATGTTGATATTCATTTCACCGCTGCAGCTTCTGTAATTAATAGCCAAGATGTCAAATCCATTGTCGTTCAAATGCTTAGCCATACCTAAAATATAGGTTGAGCTAGAGCTCCCCTCTAAGCCATGGCAAAGAACCACAAGTTTGTCGTTATCGTTCCTTTTCCAATCTAAATCTAAAAAGTCACCATCGGATAAGGTTATGCGCTGGCGTTCGTCATAGCCGAAGTAGATCTTTCTAAAAAACGAAGGATAAATAGTTTGTAGGTGGCCATATTTTAACCAACCTTTTGGTTTATAATTACTTTCAATAAGAGGCATGTTATTGAGTCTTGGTACAATTGCAAAATATAAAAAATGCGTGACCTAAATCGTTTATGATAGGAATTCAATTTAAAGATTATTCAGGCAATCCGGAGAGTACTTTCGATCGATTATTTAAGATTTTTAAAGAAATTTTAACGCATACCTCTGGAGATGTAGACGAGGCTTTAGATTGGTTAGGCGAAATAGATCGAGAATATAAAATCACTAGTGAAGATTACACGATGGATGATTTTATTAAAGAACTAAAAAAACGTGGCTATCTTAAAGAAGAACTAGATCCTGAAGAGGGTGGTGGCGGATTGAAACTTACAGCGAAGGCAGAACAAGCCATTCGTCAAAGTGCTTTAGATCAAATTTTTGGGAAATTAAAGAAATCGGGTAAAGGAAACCACAAAACAAAATATACGGGAAGTGGGGATGAAACAAATGGTGATTTTAAACCTTTTGAGTTTGGTGATAAATTGGAGCGAATCTCTTTAACGGAATCTTTAAAAAATGCGCAAATCAATCATGGCGTAGGTAATTTCAGTGATTTAAGCGAAGACGATTTAGTGGTTGAAGATCAGGATTACAAAGCGCAAATGTCAACGGTGTTGATGATTGATATTTCGCACTCTATGATTTTGTATGGCGAGGATAGAATTACGCCTGCAAAGAAAGTAGCAATGGCATTGAGCGAGCTGATCACTACGCGATATCCAAAAGATACTCTGGACATTATTACGTTTGGCAATGATGCAAAACCAATATCTATAAAAGACTTACCTTATTTAAAGGTTGGTCCATTTCATACAAACACCGTTGCGGGATTGGAATTGGCTATGGACATCCTTCGTAGAAAGAAAAATGCCAACAAGCAAATCTTCATGATTACCGACGGTAAGCCAAGTTGCATAAAAGAGCGTGATGGAACGTATTACAAAAACAGCATGGGACTCGACCCTTATATCATTGGTAAATGTTACCAGCTGGCGGCAACCGCGAGAAGATTGAAAATTCCGATTACTACATTTATGATTGCGAATGATTCTTATTTGCAACAGTTCATAGATGAATTTACAAAAGCAAACCAGGGCAAAGCGTTTTACACCGGATTGAAAGGATTGGGTGAATTAATATTTCAAGACTACAATAAGAACAGAAAAAAAAGACTTTAATATATGAGTGCTCCAAAAATTTCGACTTTAAAAGAACTAAAGGCAAGTCAATACAAGCCAACCTCTATTAAGCAAGAATTAAGAAGAAACTTGATTAAAAGTATCAAGGCCAAAGGGAATCCCTTTGATGGGATTTGGGGGTATGAAAATACCGTGATACCGCAAATAGAGCGTGCTATACTTTCTAAGCATAACATTATTCTGTTAGGTTTACGCGGACAAGCAAAAACAAAAATTGCGCGCTTGATGGTCAATTTATTGGATGAATGGATGCCTGTAGTTTCGGGATCTGAAATCAATGATGATCCTTTGAACCCGATTTCGCGTTATGCTTTTGACAAGATTGCAGAACACGGTTTGGAGACACCTATTTCATGGGTACACAGAAGTGATCGCTACTACGAAAAACTAGCTACGCCAGATGTAACTATTGCAGATTTGATTGGAGATATCGATCCGATTAAGGCGGCTAATATGCGTTTATCTTATGCTGATGATCGTGTGATTCACTTTGGAATGATACCGCGTGCAAACCGTTCCATCTTTGTGATAAATGAATTACCTGATTTGCAGCCAAGAATTCAAGTTGCGCTCTTCAATATTTTACAAGAAGGTGATATGCAGATCAGAGGATTCAAGCTTAGATTAAACCCAGACTTGCAATTTTTGTTTACGGCCAACCCTGAAGACTATACAAATAGAGGCTCCATCATTACACCTTTAAAAGATAGAATTGGAAGTCAAATCTTAACGCATTATCCGGATTCTTTAGAAACGGCTAGTAAAATTACCTTTCAAGAAGCCAAGCTCGATGACAATCAACTAGACAATGTAGAAGTACCGCATGTGGCTAGAATGTTGATCGAGCAAATAGGCGTAGAGGCTAGAGACAGCGAATACATAGATGAGAAAAGTGGAGTGTCAGCAAGAATGGGAATTACCATTTTAGAGAATTTAATGAGCTCGGTAGAACGCAGAATGTTAATGAACAATGAAAAAAGTTCTACAGTGCGTTTGCATGATTTTCTTGGCGCAATTCCATCTATTACGGGTAAAGTTGAATTGGTGTATGAAGGTGAGCAAGAAGGCGCAGGCTTAGTCGCTGAGCACTTGTTGGGTAAAGCTGTGAAGACTTTGTTCACCAAAGAGTTTCCAGACATTGCAGATTTAAAAAGAACGGATGAGCAAAATCCATATCAGGATATTTTAGATTTCTTCGCCACGGGTAATAGTATCGAAATGTTTGAGGATTACAGCGATAAAGAGTACAAGTCGGACCTCTCGAAATTAGCTGAATTAAAGGATTTTGTTATGAAACATAAAGACAATGCTTTGGTAAACGAACTGAACTTTTACAGCGAAATGCTTTTGTGGACGCTTGCTGAAAACAGTAAACTGGATAAAAGTAAAGTCTTGAATAAAATCACATATACCGATTTGTTCAATTCTTATTTGCGTGATTCATTGAAGAATTAAGCGTTGCATAAACCTTGCAGGTCTCAAAGACCTGCAAGGTTTTCATTAAACAAAATTGTCAGCAGAATTATTGACATTTTTCAGAACTAACGGCAAACAAAGCGGAAGTGCGTTCTTCGAAGAAGAAAAGAGCATGAAGCTTTAGATTTGACCGTGGTTTATTTAATGCAATGGAGTAAAAGTTCCTTAAAATGGCATAGATTTTTGTAAACTTTTCATCAATGGAAAAGTTTAAGCCCAGCGGCTTGAGCGACATAGTGTAATTTAGTTTCAAAGTGAAATTAAAAACCAGGTAACATGGTTGCTGTTACAGAGCTATTCAAGCAAAGGCAAACTTGAGATAAAAAATATATCATGTTCGTTTTTGGCTTGACCCAAAAAGAACCAAAAAGGTCAAGGCTCAAAAGAAAACAAAGAATTGCCTTTTGCTAAGCCCAAGTGTGGCCGAGTGATCTTCGAGCAAGCTCTCAGCTTCTCGGCCTGACTAAGGCTTTGCTTCTGTCATTTTCTTGTTTTCTTGAAGGCCGGTCATGAAGCGTTGACAACAATGAGAAAAAAATAAAGAGCATTAATCAATTAAACTTTACTTCAAAATTTTGCTGGGTTTCATTGCCGTTGCCATCTATCAGATAAACAGTGTGTTGCCCAGCTTTTAGTTCTATGGCAAAATCATGAAAATACTTCGTTTGCCCAATGTAATTCTCATCGATGTGCCAATACACGATTTCATTCGGATTGCCATGTGCAGCTTTAAAAACAATTTTCCCTTTGCTGCCCGATAGATCTTTTGTGGGTACTAAGATTTGAAAGTCTGCAGGATAAATGAGTTGTAAAACAGAGTTTTTTCCTGTGGTGTTGCAATTGGCATCCCAAGGAGGTAAACCTTTGTACTCTAAATGTTTTTTACGATAGTAGCTTTCTTGCGAAGGCGGCAAGACAAATATGTTTTCAGAAACCATTTTATCTGGTGGATAACAATCGGCATGCACGCGGTATTGCGCAAATTCATCTAAAAACACTTTTTGGTGATATGGACAAGCACCATAGTTTTCTATGCCTGAGAGTTTGTCACCTTCAAAAGTATCTTCGCAATTCATGGAAGCTGGATAACCACTCAATTTGCAAAGCGTAATTTTTTCTATGGATTCATAGGGCATTTCTAGCCATGTGCCTTTATCTAAACTTGAAAACACATCGAACAGAACTGGAGCTGCTGCATCTATTCCGGTTAGGCTTGCGCGGCCTTCGCCCGAAGCGTTGCCGATCCAAACACCCACGACAAAGTTGTTTGAAACACCAACCGCCCAAGCATCGCGATGACCGAAGCTCGTGCCTGTTTTCCATGCGATGCTTTTAGAAGAGAAAGTCTTCCATCCAATTTCATTGCTTGGTCGTGTTAAATCGCGAATAGTTTTTAAAGTTAAATATGCACCACCCGAATGGAAAGCGGGGAGAGGTTCTTTTTCTTTATTCCCCATAAAGTGCATAGGCAAGGCTTTCTCTTTTTGTTTGGCTAGCAAGGCCAGCTTTCTATAGTTGGAAGTTAATTCCCAAAGCGTGACTTCAGCACCACCTAAAATCAGTGAAAGACCATAAAATGAAGAAGAACGGTTTATTGAAGTAAATCCCCATTTCTTTAAGTCTAATCGGAAATTTTCTATGCCGTAATCTTTTAACATTAGAACAGCCGGAACATTTAAAGAGCGCGTCAAAGCCAAAGAGGCGGGTACAGCACCATCGTAAGTCTTGTTGTAATTCTTTGGATGAAACCCATTAAAGAAAACTGGAATATCTGGAACTAACATATCTGGCAATAGCTCACCAGAATTCAGCATTGAATTGAAAAGAAACGGCTTGATAACGCTGCCGGTACTTCGAGGCGCAGAAACCATATTGACATAGGGCGCCTGATTTTGTGGTGTACTTGGACCATTTCCTGCATAAGCGACAACATTACCCGTTTCAACTTCAGCTATTAAAACACTGGCGTTGTATATATGATTGGCTATCAGTTTTCGCTGATGGTTTTTTATAATGAACATTAGGTTCTTTTGGATAACAGGGTCGATGGTGGTTTGGGTTTTCCGACCTCGTTTTGTTTGGTTCAGCAACGCACTTAAATGAACAGCCGAACGGGGCATGTATATCGGCTTAGAAGGCAATTCTTCTGCTTGCGCTAAGTCTTTCTCATTTTCATCTAAAATACCATGCAGCGATAAATCATACAAAAGCAAATTGCGTTTGGTCTGCAATGCATTGCGATTTCTCCCTAAATGGATAAGCGCTGGGTTATTGGGTAAGACGGCAAGCATGGCATATTCGGCCTTACTCAACTGATGCAAAGATCTGCCGAAATAGCGCCAACACGCAGCTTCAATCCCAACCACGTTTCCCCCGTAAGGGGCATGCGCAGCATATTCTAATAATATTTCTTCCTTGGTTAAAGAAAGTTCAAGTCTGGTAGCTAAAATTATTTCGTAGAGTTTTTCGGGAATGGTTCGCGCGGGGTTGCCACGACTCATGCGAATGACTTGCATGGTGATAGTGCTGCCGCCACGTTTTATTCTTCCAGATTGAATATTTTCTATTAAGGCTTGGAAAAGAGAAAAGGGATTGACACCTGGATGCTGATAAAATTGTTGGTCTTCGTAGGTGAGGAGTGCGTTTATATAATCTTCAGGCAGGCTGTCTGGTTTTGGAAAGCGCCACTGTTCATCCATGGCAATGTGAGCCCCAAGTAAGCTGCCCGTTTTGTCTAAAATAACAGTGCTATAGGTTGTGTTAAAAAGATGCTTTGGCAAGGCAA
>ERZ767310.653-NODE-653-length-20996-cov-7.662958_pt1 | contig 20996 bp, 19 predicted proteins | sample MGYA00374954_ERZ767310 | MGnify/ENA primary metagenome ERZ767310 (study PRJEB28948, sample SAMN06267188) | marine metagenome | isolation source: Columbia River Estuary | place: USA:Columbia River Estuary, USA | collected 2013-07-23 ...
GTTATTTTAGGTGCTTCATTGGTTTTAAATAAAATAAGGGTAGTGCCCGCTACGAGTGTCTTGTCTGTAATACCTGCATTATAGGCTTGCAAGTAATTTAATTGTATGCCTTCGTTTTGACTTATATCATATAAACTTTCACCTGCTGCTACTAAATGCACTTTTTTACTTACTTCTTTTCTTTTAGGTACTAAGTACAAAATTTGATCCTTAGGCACTAGGTCTGTTTCTTCTAAATCGTTGTAGCCATATAGTTTGTATAAGGCAATATTATAAGTAGTAGCTAATTCTAAAAAAGAACTACCAGCACTTGCGTAAATAGCTAATAATTGATTGGCTTTGAATTTTCCTTTAGGGTATTCAAATTTGATAGCAGTATTGGGCTTCTCACTCACTACAGTACTGGTATCTTTTTTAGGAAGGGTGGAATCAATACGAATGGCACTGTCTTTGGCAAGCTCAGTAGGCAGGGCTCCAATGCCATTGATGGCAGTAGGCGCTGTAATTTGTATACTATCGGAACTTGTTATTCCTTTTATATTTGAAAGCTGAATCGTATCAATATATTTTGAGTTAATGCTGTCCTTTGCATTAGTTATATCAGTCATTGTAGAAGTAATAGCAGTAGTATCTTTTTTTATAATGGTATCTACTAAATTTATTTTTAAGGGAATCAGGGTATCTTCTACTTTTTTAACAGAAGCTATTTTAACAGAATCCATTTTTACGGAATCAACTACTATAATGGGCTCGATTGTTTTACGAGCTTCTATCTTTTTACTCGTATCTATTTTTTGAGTAGGGGTATCTTCATCTTCAAAAAAACCAAGTTCAGGAAAATTATATTGAGAAAGTTCAAAATCGTTAATGACTTTAAGTAGTTTTTTAGGATAATCTGCAGCAGTGGCATAACCTGCTTTTTTAAGTCCGTAAGCCCAAGCAGAATCATCCACTGGATCCAATTCAAATAGTGGAGCGTAATTAGGCCTGGTTTTTAGAAAATTAGAATGGTCAATATAAGAGGCATTCGAATTCGGGTAAGCCCTGAAACATTCTTGTTTGGCGTCGTCGTCTTGGTAAGTTGTTTCTCCTTTCCAATCGCTTTTGCATTTAATGCCAAAATGATTTTTAAAATTTAAAGCCAAATTGCTTTCGCCGCTATTAGATTCAATAATACCTTGCGCTAAAGTAATAGAGGCAGGAATGCCAGTGCGTTTCATTTCGCTGATGGCAATATCTTTATACTGGTCAATATATATTAAAGTAGCGGTTTTCTGTGCTAGGGTAGTTAGGGGGAGGGTCAAAAAGAAGAGTAAAGCAAGTTTGCTTATTTTCATGCTATTATTTTTTTCTGATTAAAGTTAAGCCATCTCTTATTGTTAACATCACTTGTTCGGTTTTTTGATCTAAAAGGACATACTCATTAAAGGCTTGAATGGCCTTAGCGCTTTTGCCTTTGATAGACTCCTCCAATACATCACCATGGAATAGAACATTATCAACAATCATAATGCCTTTATCGTTTAATAGGGGTAGTACCAAATTATAGTATTCGATATAACTAGTTTTGTCTGCGTCAATAAATACCAAGTCCCATTTTTTTTGAAGTGTAGGTATAATTTCTTTGGCATCACCAACATGCATATGCAATTGTTTCGATCTAGGATTTATATCAAAAGCAGCTTTTGCTTTTTGGGCGTCTTCTTCCCTTAATTCAATGGTATGTAATGCTCCATTGCTCGTTAATCCCTCAGCTAAACATAAAGCACTAAAACCAGTAAAGCTTCCAATTTCTAAAATATGGGTGGGAGCAAACATTTTGCTTATAAAACTTAAGAAGCCTCCTTGGGTCCAACTACTTTGTAAATGGCCATGTTCATGGGTCGCCAAAGTATCCTCGTATAAGCTCTTTAAATAGCTAGGAGTGGCATTGGAATATGCTTGGGTATAGTCGTTCGCCAATGGGTTAATAAAATCCATGGAGCAAAGGTCTAATTTTTTTCTGTATTTGGCCTTGAAATTACCCAAAGACCTATAAAGGTGAGTAGACCATTGATAATGAGTAGTTCTTGCCCAATTCTAAAGTTGCCAAATAGAAAGGGTTGCGCATAATCCAATAATAAACATAAAATAGGAGCTAGGAAACAAGGAATAAACGACCATTTGTCTACCAGCTTTCTTTTAGTAAGTATGCCAAAAGCAAATAAACCTAAAAGGGGCCCATAGGTATAGGAAGCAACTTTTAAAAGTAAATCAATAATACTTTTATTATCAATCCATTTAAATACCAGTACCATTATGAAAAATAAAAAGGCAAAATATAAATGTACTCTTTGTCTAATTTTTTTCTTTTTAGCTTCATCCCAGTCTGTTTTTCTTTGCATGCCTAATAAGTCAATACAAAAACTAGAAGTTAAGGCTGTTATAGCGCCGTCGGCTGAAGGAAATAGAGCAGATATCAATGCTAATATAAAAATAATAGAGATATAAGGCGGCATATGGTAGAGCGCAATACTCGGAAATAAGTCATCACCTGTAGCGGTGATATTATTTTGTGCAGCGTATAAATTTAATAAGCCCCCTAAAAATAAAAATAAACTAATAACTAGTAACATAGTGAACCCAATAGTGACCATATTTTTTTGAGCATCTTTTAAAGTCTTTACCGAAATATTCTTTTGCATCATCTCTTGGTCTAAGCCTGTCATGGTAAGGGTAATAAAGGCTCCTCCAATAATTTGTTTTAAGAAAAAAGATTTGCTATTGACATCGGTATTAAAAACAGTTGCAATACCTTTTAATTGCATAGCTTGTAAACCTTCTGCAACCGATAAATGTAAATTGCTTAAAATATAAATACTACAAATAATTAAGCCCATTAACATACCTGATGTTTGTAAGGTATCGGTCCAAACAATGGTTTTTACACCTCCTTCATATGTGTATAGTAAAATCATAATTAAAATAACAAGTGTAGTGGCCCAAAAAGGCACACCCAAACTATCTAAAATAAATACTTGTAAAATTTTCACTACTAAATAAAGCCGGGCGGTGGCGCCTAGGGTTCTTGATAAAACAAAAAAGGAGGCCCCGGTTTTGTAGGCATTAAAACCCAATCTTTGTTCCAGGTAATGATAAATGGAAGTAAGATTCAGTTTATAATAAATGGGTAATAATACATAGGCGATGGTAAAGTATCCAATAAGATAGCCAATGGTTATTTGTAAATAATGAAAGGCGTCTTTACTCACTGCACCAGGTACACTTACAAAAGTAACACCGCTTAAAGAAGTACCAATCATACCAAAGGCCACTAGCATCCAATTGCTATTTTTATTACCTATAAAAAAAGACATATTGTTACTATTCTTTCCAGCAATCTTTGCTACCCCTAATAAGATTCCAAAGTAGATAATGATAAATAGGAAAAGTAAAGAAGCACTCATAGTCTTGATTTGAGTTGGCAAAGTAATAAGAATCTTTGAAATAATTAACTAATTTGCATCTATATTCAAGTTAAAAATTGTTTTTATGAAAATCAAGGCCCTCACTGTTTTCTGCGGTTCAAAATCAGGGGCGAATCTAAGTTTTTTGACAGAAGCCAGCGCTTTAGGTCATCTATTAGCCCAAGAAAATATAATCTTGGTCTATGGAGGAGGGAATAAAGGTTTAATGGGCGCAGTAGCGAATGGATGTCTTACGCAAGGAGGTAAAGTAATTGGTATTATGCCTAAATTATTATTAGAATGGGAGGCGCAGCATACTGGCTTAACGGAATTGATTATTACGGAGGATATGCATGAACGAAAAAAAATACTTTATGAAAAAGGGGAGGCTGGCTTAGTGCTTCCTGGTGGTATGGGCACATTAGATGAGCTATTTGAAATGCTCACTTGGAATAATTTAAAAATACATAATAAGAAAATATTTATTCTAAATATTGATGGATACTATGATGCCCTTATTCATCTTTTAGATAATATGGATACAAATGGATTTATGTATGATAATTGGAAAGATAGAATAATTGTTTGCCCTTCTGTTGAAGCGCTTAAGCCGCTACTGTCTTAACTTAAGCCTCTTTTATCTTAAGTTGCTACTATCTTAATTAGGAATTTTATTAATCTACTTTTTTCTTTTTTCTAAATATAGGAAAACCCGCGCCTGCTCTAATAATAGGTTGTGCGCTGGCTTGACCAATTTTATAAGGAGATTGATCGGCATTTAATAAGTCTATCATGACTGAAAAATAAGACATACCATCTGCATTATGTTTGCCATAGCCAATGCCGCCTAGTATACTTGTGGCACCAAAATTAGTATTAGCCCTTACGCCATTAGAATAATTATTGGCAGAAGTCCAAGTTCTATTGTATTCTGGTTGTATTTGAATAAAGAATTGTTCAATAGGCCATACCCTCGTAAATACGCCTGCCCCTAATTGAAAGTTTTTAATTTTTTCATTGGAGCCGAATGACATATTAAAAGAAGAGTAATAAATATTAGCGATAATACCTGCATCGATATATTTATTATAGCTTTTAAGTAATTCAGGATTAAGACCCAATTGAAAAGAATTATTTCCTCCACCTAGTAATAAGCCTCCACCAAATAAAATTGGTTTTTCTTCTTCCAATATTTTTTGGGTTTGGATAATATTTTGCGCTTGGGCAAAATTACTTGTAAAAGCAAGATTTAGTATAAGTAGGGAAATGAATATTGTAAACGATTTTTTCATAAGTAATAACTTGATAAGAAATATAATTAATATAAAATTAAATGGGAAAATACTCATTCCACCATTTAGTATAGCGCTCTTATTTTTTTGAATCAAAAATTTTACCTGCATTTAAAATATTATTAGGATCAAATACCTTTTTAATGCCCTTCATTAATTCCATACTTATAGGGTCAAACATCACTGGCATAAAAGACTTTTGAATTAGACCAATACCATGTTCACCACTAATAGTACCTCCAAGTGATTTTACCAATTCGAATACTTTGATAAGTATACCTTGTATCTCTTCATTTTCATAGCTCTTTTTATACTTAGGGTGGTTAATTCTAATATGCAAATTTCCATCTCCTGCATGTCCATAAGAAACTACTTTAAATCCATTGTCAAGGGCTAATGCTCTAACACCTTTTATTAAACGGGGTAGTTCAGCTCTAGGCACCACCGTATCTTCTTCAATGGTATAACCTGCTGCCACGGAGGCTTCGTTGGCTTTTCTACGTATTTTCCAAAGCTCATTTTTTTGTTGTGTATCATCAGCAAAATACAATTCACCTACTTCGTAATTTGCTAATACTTCTGCAATGGCTTCCATATCCTTCATCAACACCTCCATATCATTGCCATCTACTTCAATAATTAAATGAGCGGCTAAGTCTTCGGTAATTGGAATGGCTGTGCTTTCACATAATTTACTAGCTAATTTAATAGATTCAATTTCCATTAGCTCCATGGCACTAGGGGTAATGCCTGCTCTAAATATGGCACTCACTGCTTCACTCGCTTTTTCTACACTATTAAAAGGAGCAAGCATTAATAAATCAAATTTCGGATGTGGAATTAATCTTAAAACAATTTTAGTTACAATACCTAATGTACCTTCGCTGCCTACTATTAACTGCGTTAAGTTATATCCTGTTGCATTTTTTAAAACATTCGAACCTGTCCAAATAATTTCACCAGTAGGAAGTACTATTTCTAAATTTAAAACATAGTCTTTTACTACACCATACTTTACCGCCTTAGGCCCGCCAGAATTTTCAGAAATATTACCCCCAATAAAACACGATCCTTTACTAGCAGGGTCAGGAGGGTAAAACAAACCTTTTTCTTTTACTGCATTTTGTAAAACTTCAGTAATCACACCTGGCTCGGTGGTGACCTGTAAATTTCTTTCATCAATTTCTAAAATGGTATTAAAACGCTCCATAGAAATAACTAAACCCCCTAAATGCGGAAGGGCGCCACCTGTAAGTCCAGTACCTGCACCTCTGGGTGTTACGTGAATTAAATGTTGATTAGAGAGAATTAATAATTTTGAAATTTCTTCAGCGCTTCTTGGCTTTACAACAACCTGTGGTGCGTAATGTAATTTTTCTGTTTCATCACTGCCGTATTTGGCAAAACTTTCCTCATCTGTAAAAAAGTAAGCAGCCCCTACAATAGACTTCATTTCTTCTAATAGGGAAGGGGTAATATTATTCATGCCAGTAAAGTGATTTAAAATCTGCTATTTAAAAAAGGCCATACAACATGCCATCTACCTTGCTTATGATTTCGCCTAAATCTTCTTCCGATTCACCGAATTTATTTTTGTCGCAGTCAATAATTAATATGGGGCCTTCTTTATAGCCATCCACCCATTTATTATAGTACTCGTTTAATTTTTTTAAATAATCCAAACGAATATTTTCTTCATACTCTCTTCCTCTTTTTTGAATTTGAGAAACCAAGGTAGGTACAGAGGCTTTCAAATAAATTAATAAGTCTGGAGGTTGTACCATTGTTTTAATAGTACTAAAAAATTTAAAATAGTTATCGAAGTCTCTTTTGCTCATAAGTCCCATCTCATGCAAGTTGGGTGCAAAAATATTAGCATCTTCATAAATGGTTCTATCTTGAATCACTGTTTCGGTTCCTCTTTGAATTTCTAAAATTTGGTTCAAGCGGCCATGTAAAAAATAAATTTGAAGGTTAAAACTCCAACGCGTCATATCGTCATAAAAATCCATCAAGTAGGGGTTGTGGTCTACATCCTCAAATTGTGGTATCCAACGATAATGCTTACTTAACATTTCAGTTAAGGTAGTTTTACCTGCCCCAATGTTTCCTGCGATTGCGACGTGTTTTGGTTTTTTAGCTTTTGCCATGGTGTGAAAATATAAAATAGTTTAGTACTATTTATCTATGTTAATAATTAATTCGTCTTGTTTAATAATCCATCCCAACGGCCTTTCTTACAATGGACAAAGTTTCCGAGGCGCTTGCCCTGGCTTTATCTGCACCCTGTCTAATGATCTTTATAAGTAAGTCTTTGTTATTTTGTAAATCAAGCGCCTGATAACGAATAGGTTGAATAAAACTAACCATATCCTCCGCCAATTGCTTTTTCATATCTCCGTATCTTATGATACAATTCCCTTCACTGCTATTATTGAAATCATCTTCAAATTTTTGCACTGTATCCTTTTCACTAACCAATTTCATTAAAGTAAATAAATTCTCAATATAATCGGGCTTCACTGAATTCGGTGTAAGGGGCCCTTGATCGGTTTTGGCTTTTTTAATTTTATTACGAATAGCCTCATCTTCATCTGCTAAAAACAAAGTAGTGTTCTGATTTTCGCTCTTACTCATTTTACCATTGCCATCAAGGCCTAATATTTTTACCAGCTCGCTGTCATAATTAAAAGCATAAGGTAAAGGAAAGGTTTCACCGTACCTGTAATTAAAACGCTCCGCAAAATTACGGGCCATTTCTAAATTTTGTTCTTGGTCCTTACCCACGGGCACTTTCACCGCGCGGTGAATTAAAATATCGGCTGCTTGAAGTACAGGATAGGTAAGAAGTCCTGCATTTACGTTCTCTGGTTGCATGCGCACTTTGTCTTTGAAAGAAGTGGTCTTTTCTAATTCTCCTTTATACGCCAACATATTTAAATACAAATACAATTCTGCAATTTCTGGCACATCGCTTTGAACATATAAAGACACTTTCTCTGGGTCTAGTCCACAAGCAATATTTTCAGCTACCACTCTGAGTACACTTTCTTTTAAAGTTTGGGTATCGGGATGGGTGGTTAAGCTATGCCAGTTGGCTACAAAAAAATAACAGTTGTATTCGTCTTGCATACGCACATAATTACGCATGGCACCAAAATAATTGCCTAGGTGCAAGAAGCCTGTAGGCCTAATTCCGCTTAATACAATTTCCTTTTTCATAGAACTGCGAAGATAATGAATCAGGAACCCATTTTTTGCCATCTTTTTGGGATATTTGTACAGAATTTAAAAATATTCAGTTTGTCAACAGTTTCTCTTTTATCTAGCCCCATTGAATACCTAAAAGGGGTGGGCCCTTTAAGGGCTGATATGCTTAAAAAAGAGCTGAGTTTATTCACTTTTAACGACCTACTGCATCATTTTCCGCATCGCCATATTGACAAAACCAAGGTAGGAACGATTGCCTCCATCACCCCCGATATGGATTTTATTCAAATAAAAGGGGTCTTACAAGGCATTGACATTATTGGGGTAAAAAGGTCGAAGCGTTTGGTGACCCAATTAAAAGACGAGACGGGTACTATTGAACTGGCCTGGTTTCAAGGAATTACTTGGGTGCAGAAAAATATTGTGGAGGGCCAGGCTTACTTAGTATTTGGAAGGGTTAGTTTTTTTAATGGCAAGGCACAAATGGTGCATCCTGAAATTGAACCCTATCTGCCAACTACGATGGCGCAAAAATCTTTACTAGAACCTGTGTATTCCAGTACCGAAAAATTAAAGGCGCGTGGGCTGAATGCCAAACAAATTGGAAAACTCACACAAACTTTATTTCAACAAATAAGTGATAGAGATGTTCCTGAAAATTTACCCAGTCATTTATTAGAAAACAGAATGGGCAGATGGGAGGCCTATAGACAAATACATTTCCCTACAACACAAGCGCATTATAAAGAAGCCGTAGACCGATTAATTTTTGAAGAATTATTTATGGCGCAAGTAAGATTGAATTTAATAAAAATTGATAGACACAAAAATAGTAAGGGGCAGTTGTTTGAAAAAGTAGGTAATTATTTTAACACTTTTTATAATAAACATTTGCCTTTTGAATTAACGGGTGCACAGAAAAGAGTGATTAAGGAAATTAGACAGGATGTAGGCAAAGGGTATCAAATGAACAGACTCTTGCAAGGAGATGTAGGTAGTGGAAAAACCATGATAGCATTACTTGCTATGTTAATTGCCGCTGATAATGGTTTTCAAAGTTGTTTAATGGCGCCTACCGAAATTTTAGCTTCTCAGCATTATGAAAGTTTATCAGAATTATTAAAAGATATGCCCATTGAAATTGCATTATTAAAGGGGAGTACAAAAATTGGAGAGCGTAGAAGAATTTTAAAAGGCTTGTTAGAAGATGATATACATTTTGTAGTAGGCACCCACGCCATTATTGAAGATGTAGTACAGTTTAAAAATTTAGGTTTAGCAGTGATAGATGAGCAACACCGATTTGGCGTAGCACAACGCGCTAAGCTTTGGAAAAAATCGGCGATACCTCCACATGTATTAGTAATGACAGCAACACCTATTCCAAGAACATTGGCCATGACGGCCTTTGGTGATTTAGACTATAGTGTGATGGATGAACTACCTCCTGGAAGACAACCCATTAAAACAGTTCACCGTTATGAAACTTCAAGAGCCAGTGTAATGGACTTTGTAAAAACAGAAATTATAAAAGGAAGACAGGCTTATTATGTATACCCTTTAATTGAAGAAAGTGAAAAATTAAGTTTTGAAGATTTAATGCAGGGCTATGAACAAGTGAAAAGTTTTTTCCCAGAACCTACTTATAAAATTAGTATGGTGCATGGAAGACAAAGTAGTGTAGAAAAAGAAACTAATATGCACCGATTTAAAACGGGTGATACACAAATATTAGTGGGCACTACAGTGATTGAAGTAGGGGTGAATGTGCCCAATGCATCGGTGATGGTGATAGAGAGTGCGGAGAAATTTGGCTTATCGCAATTGCATCAATTAAGAGGCAGGGTGGGAAGAGGAAAAGAACAGAGTTATTGTATTTTATTGAGTAGTGTGAAAGCGGGTAGAGAAGCGAAGGAAAGATTAAAAATAATGTGCAATACCAACGATGGTTTTTTAATTGCCGAAAAGGATTTGGAATTGAGAGGCCCTGGAGATATTGATGGGACCAGACAAAGCGGTGCTTTGAACTTTAAATTGGCAAACATCATTAACGATAAAATAGCATTAGAAGAAGCAAGAGTAGCGGCTTTCGCCCTATGTGAAAAGGACCCAACCCTTCAATTGCCTGAAAATGCAATGATTAGGCGTTTTTTAATTAGTCAAAAAAGTAAAATTGGCTGGGGTAAGATCGCCTAAAGGATTCATTTTTTAATTAACTTGCCCTTAGTTATCAATAAAGTTTTCATTATGAAATATACACCCTTAGACACCCAAATATTTATTCAAAATAGAAAGCGTTTTGTATCCAAAATGCAAAAAAACAGCATTGCTATTTTTGTAAGCAATGATGAATATCCTTTGAATGGAGATGCCTTGCATGACTTTAAACAAAACACAGAATTATATTGGTTATCTGGTATTGAACAAGAGGGTTCTATGGTTATTTTATTTCCAGACAACCCCGATCCAAAATATAGAGAAGTATTGGTACTAGTAAGGCCACAGGAGTTAAAAGAAATTTGGGATGGTAAAAGATTAAGAGCCAATGAAGCCAAAGCTATTTCTGGAATTAAAACAATTGTATGGGTAGATGTATTAGATGGTATGTTACAACAATGGGTGCATTTAGCGGACGCCATTTATTTAGACTCTAATGAAAACGATAGAAAGAATAATTTATTAAGAACCAGTGAATACCGTTTTATTGACGAAATGAAAGCAAGGTATCCACTTCATAATTTTTGCAGAGCTGCTACTATTATGAAAGAATTGCGTGCCGTGAAAACCAAAGAAGAAGTGCAGGTCATTCAGAAAGCCATTGATATTACAGAACTAGCTTTTAGAAGATTATTACAGTTCATTCAACCTGGTGTGAAGGAATATGAAATTGAAGCAGAGATATATCATTCATTTTTATCTCAACGCGCAACGGGCGTTGCTTACCATAGTATTATTGCAAGTGGTGATAATGCAAGAACCTTACATTATACAAGTAATAACAATGTATGTAAGGACGGAGAATTAATACTAATGGATTTTGGTGCTGAGTATGGTGGCTACTGCGCCGACTTAACTAGAACGGTGCCTGTCAATGGTAAATTTACTAAAAGACAAAAAGAAGTATACAATGCTTGTTTGCATTTACATGATTATGCAAAGTCTATTTTAAAACCAGGCATTAGTATTTTAAATTATACCGACAAAGTGGGAGAGGAGGCGAGTAAGCAATTTTTAAAAATTGGTTTACTTAGTAAATCAGATATTAAAAATGAAGATGCTGAAAACAGAGCCTATAGAAAATATTTATACCATGGGATATCGCATCATTTAGGATTAGATGTACACGACTTAGGTACTAGAACAGCGCCAATTACAGCAGGTATGGTATTTACGGTAGAGCCCGGTATTTATATTAAAGAAGAAAAAATGGGTGTGCGTATTGAAAACAATTTTTGGATAACCAAAACGGGGAATCAGGATTTAATGAAAAACATACCTATTAAAGCAGAAGAAATTGAAGCCTTGATGCGAAGAGTTAAAAGCAGTAAAAAATAATAATGAAAAAACAGATTCCTAATTTAATCACACTGCTTAATTTATTTTTTGGTTGCCTGGCCATTCTGGTTAGTTTTCAATCGGGCACCATGGCCACATTGGATGAAACGGGGGATATGGTCATTGAAATTCCAGAACAAATTTATTATGCGAGTATGTTTATAGGACTTGCAGCGCTGGTCGATTTTTTTGATGGGTTTGTGGCTCGTTTATTAAAAGTAAATTCTGAATTAGGTAAGCAACTCGATTCACTTGCAGATATAGTTAGTTTTGGAGTAGCGCCCTCTTTTATTGTTTTTCAATTTTTAAGACTATCACTTGCTACCGATATCAATGCCTTATCGCATACTACTCTGATGATGGTGCCGGCCTTTATTATCGCCTTAGCAGGCGCCTACCGTTTAGCTAAATTCAATATCGATCCAGACCAATCCACTTATTTTAAAGGGGTGCCTATTCCCATGATTGGAATATTAACGGCAGCCTTTCCCTTGGTGTATTGGCAGTCTCAAACTACCATTTTCTCTACATTATTATTAAATTCTACATTTTGGTATATCTACATTATTGTAGTTTCTTATTTGATGGTGATGGATAGGCCCATGCTAGCTTTGAAGAGTTTTAGCGGTAAGAAGAAATTAATACTACCCTTAGCCTTAGTAGCAGTAGAAACCATTATTTCCGCCTACTTTTTTAAATGGATGGCCATCCCATTTGGCTTTATTGGCTATTGCTTAGTATCTTTGTTTTACAGAAAAACAATCACTCAATAAAATTCGTATGACATTTCAAGTTCAAATTAAAGTAATGCCTTTGAAAGATTTATTAGATCCTCAAGGAAAGGCAGTTTTAGGTGGCCTACATAATTTAGGTATGACAGGTGTAAAAGATGTAAGAGTAGGAAAACATATTACATTACAAATTGAAGCAGCCAACGAAGCAGCCGCTAAGGAAATTGCAGAAACAGCAAGTAAGCAATTATTAGCCAATGCAGTGATGGAATATTTTGAAATTGAGGTGCTTAAGTCCTAGATTCTTTTAATTCATTTTTAATTATTTCCATGTTATACATTGTTCCTACACCTATTGGAAATTTAAAAGATTTTACTTTCAGAGCCATTGAAGTACTTCAAGAAGTAGATTTTATTTTATGTGAAGACACGCGTACTTCCTCTAAGTTATTACAGCATTATAAAATTCATAAGCCACTTACGCCTTATCATCAACACAATGAGCATAAGGTAGTGGATCATTTAGTACAACAATTACAAGCAGGTAAAAATATTGCCTTAATTACCGATGCTGGTACGCCTGGTATTTCCGATCCAGCCTTTTTATTAGTACGCGCTTGTAAAGCGGCAGGGGTGGCTATTACAAGTTTACCTGGTGCTACCGCCTTTGTGCCAGCACTAGTGAATAGTGGTTTGCCTGCCACTCGTTTTATATTCGAAGGTTTTATTCCTTTAAAAAAAGGTAGAAAGACTTTAATGGAATCCTTGGCGAACGAAGAGCGTACCATGATATTTTACGAAAGCCCGATGCGCCTAGTAAAAACATTAGAATTATTTGCCACTCATTTTGGCGCCGATAGACAAGCTTCTGTAAGTAGAGAACTTACCAAAATTTACGAAGAAAACATTTCGAACTCTTTAGCCAACTTAATTACCCATTTCTCTTCCAAGCAAGTGAAGGGAGAGATTGTGATAGTAGTGGACGGGAAACCATAGTAAATTGATCTTCATTTATATCCCCGTACATATATTTAATTAGACTTTTTCTAATTTATGAATTAAATTAGCTTCTTAATTCAGCCCTATGTTAAAGAAGTCAATTCTATCTATTCTTGTATTAATTCTTTTTGCAAGTATTTCTAATGCCCAAGCCGATCGTTGGCAACAACGTATCGACTATAAAATTAAAGCAGCCCTCGATGTAACTACTAATATTATGAAGGGAACAGAAGAAATAGTGTACACTAATAATTCACCCGATACTTTACGCAAGGTTTATTTCCATATGTATTGGAATGCCTTTCAACCTAATTCCTCAATGGATATTAGAAGTAGAGAGCTAGGGAAAAATTTATTAAACTTTAGACGTGGCGCTATTACTGCCTCTAATGCAACGATGTTAGGTCAAGAAGCTTCACAAGATTGGGATAGAAGGGTAAGAGATCGTATTCAAAAATTAACACCCACTGAAATAGGTTATCAAAGAATAAGTCAAATTTTAATCAATGGTAAGGCGCAAAAATTAATAGAGCACGAAACTATTTTAGAAGTGCAATTAACACAAGCCATTGCGCCAAAAACTTCTATTAAAATGAACTTGCAATTTGAAGCGCAAGTGCCTGTTCAAATAAGACGCTCTGGCCGTGATAATGCACAGGGTATTCGTTATTCAATGAGTCAGTGGTATCCTAAAATGGTTGAATACGATTATCAAGGATGGAATGCCAATGCTTATATAGCGCGAGAATTTCATGGTGTTTGGGGAAATTATGATGTGACTTTAAGTTTAGATAAATCTTATATGGTGGCAGCTACAGGTGTTTTACAAAATCCTAATGCAGTAGCCGATAAATTCGGTAATCTTTCTTGGAATTTCACTGGAAAAAATATTCATGATTTTATGTGGGCTGCAGATAATAAATACAAACATTTATCTAAAGAAGTACGTAAAGGATTAACCTTACATGTTTATTTTAAAGAAAAAAATGCTTCTTCTGATAGTGCATGGGCCAATATTTTATGGGCTGCTGAAAAAGTATTGCCGTATATGGAGAAAAAATATGGTGCTTATCCTTATCCACAATATTCCTTTATCCAAGGAGGAGATGGGGGCATGGAATACGGAATGGGCACATTATTACAAGGCCCTGGTCTTGGAACTGCTATTCATGAGTGGATGCATACTTGGTACCAACATATATTAGGAACCAATGAAAGTTTATTCCCTTGGATGGATGAAGGCTTTACTTCTTATGCTGAAGATGATATCACTTATTGGTATAATAATAATTATGCAACATTGTCCCCTTATATCAATGAAAAAGAAAAAGTAAGATTAAAAGCGGAGATAGAAACTGCAAAAACACAACTACCCGCCATTCAATTTGGAAATTATGCAGGCTACCTTACTTTGGCAAAAAGTGGTATTGAAGAACCCATGAGCACACATTCCGATCATTATAATTATAATTATTCTTATAGTAGTGCGGCTTATACTAAAGGCGCCACTTTCTTAGGTTTATTAGGTTATGTAGTAACTGATTCTGTGAGAGATGCTATTTTATTGAATTACTATAATACATGGAAGTTCAAACATCCTAATGCCAATGACTTTACAAGAGTAGCTGAAAAAACAAGTGGAATACAATTGCAGTGGTTAAAAGAATATTGGGTGAACTCTACTAAAACCATTGATTATGGTTTAAATAATATTGAAGTGAATGCCAATAATGCAAACGCTATTATAAGTATTCAACGCAATGGTAAATTTCCTATGCCTATTGAAGTACTTGTTACCTATAAGGATGGAACTAGTGAACTGCATTATATTCCTTTGGATTTAATGTTAGGCGCCAAACCAGCAGAGGGTAGCGTTAAAAGAATGATGCATACAGAATGGCAGTGGGTAGCCCCAAGCTATACTTTTGAAACCAGCAAGCCACTATCTGCATTGAAATCAATTGAGATTGATCCTAGCCAACGCATGCCTGATATTAATAGAAGTAATAATAAATTAGAGATACCTAATTAGCTCAGAGAGAGTGAGAGGGAATAATTAAGGCTTCTTTACTTGTATGATAAACTTCTCTTCAAAATAAGCTTCTGAAAAAATGTCATGAATTGACATCATTTTAGGACGCAGCCCACTTTCAAAAATTTCTTGGTGCAAGTCGCCACCTTTTAAACAAATCAAAGCATTGGCTTGATCGGGCTTTTTATGTAATATAGGTCCGGCCCATTTCCATAAATCTTTTAAGGGCGCCACGGCGCGACTAATGGCGTAATCGAATTTTTTATTCTTAATTTCTTCTACACGCGTATGTTTAGTGGTAATATTTTTAATACCCGCTATTTCACAAACGGCGTCTACTACTTTTAATTTCTTGGCAATACTATCTACTGCTAAAAATTGCACTTCTGGAAAAAAGATAGCAAGGGGTACGCAAGGAAATCCGCCCCCGCATCCAATATCAATTACCTGTGTGCCTTTCTCCCACTCGGCAATAGCTGCAATACTTAATGAATGCAAAATATGATGCAAGTAAATATGATCAATGTCTTTTCTAGAGATTACATTAATTTGACTGTTCCACTCTTTGTAAGCGGGCTCAAGTGCTTCGAATTGACTTAATTGCTTAGGCGTGAAATCGGCAAAGTACTTGGTAATTAATTCCAATTTTTCTGTGGGGCTTTCCATACACTAGGCAAGGTAAATAAATAATAGAAGATAGACCAAAAATCAAATAAAATAAACCAAGGCCATAGGTCTAGCTCATTTAGTTTTTTCATAGTGCTTCTTAATATAGTTCCTTGTATAAGCATTCTAATGCTCCATAAGGAAGCTAATAATATATACTCTTTGGTAAATACAATGGCGGTAATTAAAATGGGGTATACTAAAAACTGACTAATAGCGTAAAAAGCAAGCAGGGTAGCATGAGATAATTTATAATACTTGCTGGTGGTATAATGCCTGTATTTTTGATTCATCCAATCGTGTAAGCTAGTCTTCGGTTCACTTAAAGTATGGGCGTCTTTATCAATGACTATGGCAGTATTATGTTTATTGGCTACTTGGTTAATAAATAAATCGTCGTCGCCACTAGGCATTTGATTAATGGAAGAGAATCCCTTATTGCGAATAAAAACCTCTTTTTTATAAGATAAATTTCTTCCCACACCCATATAAGGAAGTCCTGCTAATGCATAAGAAAAGTATTGCAAGGCGGTTTGAAAAGTTTCAAAGCGTATAAGCTTATTAATTAAACCTGGTTTCTTTTTATAAGCGCCATAGCCCAATACAATTTCAATACCCTCATCATAACCATCTTGCATAAGTCGCATCCAATGTTCACTTGCAGGCACACAGTCGGCGTCGGTTAGAAGTAAGGTTTCATTTTTAGCCGATTTAATACCAATAGATAAAGGGAACTTTTTCCCGTTAATCATTTTAGCTTCTTGTGAAAGTAAAACCGGATTTAAATTCTTAAACGATTTTTTAAACTCTTCTAATAAATACTTTGTTTCATCTTCTGAGTTATCATTCACTAAAACTACTTCGTGTGTAGTATTATACTGCTGCACTAAAACACCTGGTAAGTTATTGGCTAAATTAGCGGCTTCATCTCTTGCGCATATTACCACTGAAATTGGGTGTTCCATATGTGTTGCCTTTTCGGGCTTCTTATAAATAGCTAATCTCAGAAAGAAGTATAGATAATAAAACAGCTGCAGGGCAATGATGCCTATAAAACTGCCTATCAATATGTTTGATAGTGGAAGGTTAGTTAACATGATACAAAAGTATAGCATGCACCTTCAACTACTTCAGTCAGAGATTGAATGTGGAAAAATAGCCCATTTGACCTTACCTTTGCGCCATGGCGGCACTTCAATTTAACTTAGCATATCAAAGCAAAACAGGGGCATCAAGGGCAGGTACTATTTCCACCGACCATGGTGAAATTCAAACCCCCATATTCATGCCTGTGGGAACCATTGGTTCTGTGAAGGCAGTTACACAACAGCAACTTAAAAAAGATATCAACGCACAAATAATTTTAGGTAATACTTATCATCTTTACTTGCGTCCAGGAACAGAAGTAATGGAGGCTGCTGGAGGCTTACACCGTTTTATGGGTTGGGATCGACCTATCTTAACAGATAGTGGTGGCTACCAAGTTTTTTCATTGGCATCGAATAGAAAAATTAAACCAGAGGGCGTTTTATTTCAATCGCATATTGATGGCAGCAAGCACTTGTTTAGTCCTGAAAAAGTAATGGATATTCAAAGAAGTATTGGTGCAGATATTATCATGGCTTTTGATGAATGCCCGCCTTATCCTAGTGAATATGAATATGTGCAAAAGAGTATGGATCTTACCCATTTGTGGTTGGACAAATGCTTTAATAGGTTAGCAGAAACACCCGATTTATATGGTCATACGCAAAACTTATTCCCCATAGTGCAAGGAGGTACTTATGCCGATTTAAGAAAAGCATCTTGCGAATATATTAGTTCAAAAAATGCAGTGGGTAATGCCATTGGAGGATTAAGTGTGGGAGAGTCTGAACAAGAATTATATGATTTTACACAATTATGTTGTGAAAATTTACCAGTAAATAAGCCAAGATATTTAATGGGTGTGGGTACACCATGGAATATTTTAGAAGCCATTGATTTAGGAGTGGATATGTTTGATTGTGTCATGCCTACGCGCAATGGACGCAATGGAATGGTATTTACTTCTCAAGGCGTTATTAATATTAAGAACAAACAATGGGCCAGCGATTTTTCGCCATTAGATCCTGGACTACCTAATGAAATGAGTCAATACTATACGAAGGCTTATATGCGCCATTTATTTATGGCTGATGAAATATTAGGTTTGCAATTAGCCAGTATTCAAAATCTATCTTTTTATCTTTGGTTAGTGGGGCAGGCAAGAGAGCATATTATTTTAGGCGATTATACTAGTTGGAAAAAAACAATGGTGGCTCAAATAAGCAAACGATTATAAAGCAGTTTATCAAGATTATAAAGTAATTAATAAAGATCATTTGAAAAAAATAGATTGGTACATATTAAATAAGTTTTTAAAAGTTTTCTTTTTCTCTATCTTTTTATTTGCTGTCATTGCAGTAGTCATTGATGGAAGTGAAAAGACAGATGATTTTGTACGCTCTGGTTTTTCTGCATCAGAAATTTTTACCCATTACTATATTGGTTTCATTCCGCATATCATTGCACTGCTTTTTCCTTTATTTGTTTTTATAGCGGTTATATTTTTTACTTCTAAAATGGCAGGGCAAACAGAAATCATTGCCATACTCGCTAGCGGTACATCTTATAATAGATGGTTAAGGCCTTATTTGATTGGAGGCACATTCTTAGGTTTATTTTTATGGATATCCAATTTATATTTTATACCGAAGGCAAATATAATTAGAGGAAGTTTTGAAGCAGCCTATGTCGATTCTCATTCAAGTTACAATGCATTAATACAAGGTTCCACCGATATTTATTTTAAAGTAGACTCCTTCACCTATGCTGGTATTTATGGATACGATACAGCAGCTAAAAGAGGAAATAATTTTTTCATCTATAAAGTAGAAGGAGATAAGGTGAATTATAATTTAAGAGCGGAAACAATTTTATGGGACACTGCCGCCAAGCAATGGTTATTAACTGAAGTGATAGAAAGAAAAGTTTTCAATAATAGAGAGAAGATGGATTATGTTTCTACTATGCATACAAACTTTGGGTTTCTGCCATTGGATTTAGAAAAAGATAAATACACCAAGGATAAGTTAACCACTCCTCAATTGATCAAACAAATCAAATTGGAAGAAATTAGAGGATCGGAGGTTTTAAATGAACTACGTATTGAAAGATATAGAAGGGACGCCACCCCCATTACAGTATTATTGCTAACACTTATTGGAGCCATTATTGCGGGCCATAAAGTAAGGGGTGGATCTGGCTCTCACCTAGCACTTGGCTTCATTATAGCTGCCGTTTTCATTATTACCGATAGGTTCTCCACTATTTTCTCTACCAAGGGCAATTTACCCCCCTTATTGGCTGCCTGGATACCTAATATTATTTTTGTATGGGTGGTATATTATTTGTACAAAAAAGCGGCTAAGTAAACCTTTTTTTGAGTTAACTTTGTGCCGAAATTTAAACGTTTTCAATCACAATATTTAGGTTATGGAAGAAATTAAAGACAGGTTTAGCGTTAAAGCAGATGCAGCTATTTTGGAGATTAAAGAATTAATCAAAGAACATGGTGATAAAAAAATTGGTGAAGTAACCTTATCGCAGGCTTATCAGGGCATGCGTGGTATCACTGGACTTGTTACAGAAACAAGTTTATTGGATGCACAAGAAGGAATTCGTTTCAGAGGTTTTAGCATTCCTGAATTGCAAGCAAAATTGCCAAAAGCACCAAATGGGGATGAACCCTTACCAGAAGGCTTGTTTTATTTAATGATGATTGGAGAATTACCGGTGGAGAGAGATGTTAAAAAAGTTACGAGTAATTGGCAAAGAAGAAGTCATGTGCCTTCTCATGTATTTGATGTAATCGATGCCTTTCCAATAAACAGTCATCCTATGACGATGTATGTTGCAGCGGTAATGGCTTTGCAAACAGAATCTAAATTTGCACAAGCCTATGCAAAGGGAGTGAATAAAAAAGATTACTGGCAATATACTTACGACGATTCAATGGATTTAATTGCACGTTTACCAAGAATAGCAGCTTATATCTATAGAAGAAAATACAAGAACAACCAGCACATTCACCCGAACGGTTTATTAGACTGGGCAGGTAATTTAGCCTATATGATGGGCTTTGAAGATGAAAGTACTAAAGAATTAATGAGATTATACATGACCATTCATGCCGACCATGAAGGGGGTAATGTATCTGCACATACTACACATATAGTAGGTTCTGCATTAAGCGATCCTTATTTAAGTTATGCTGCAGGTATGAATGGATTAGCGGGTCCATTACACGGATTAGCCAATCAAGAAGTGATCAAATGGATTTTAGAAATGCAAGAGGCCATCGGAACTGATGAACCTTCTGCTGCTCAAATTGCTGACTATGTTAAAAAAACTTTAGCGGAAGGAAAAGTAGTGCCGGGCTATGGCCACGCGGTATTAAGAAAAACCGATCCTCGTTTTACAGCACAAATGGAATTTGGTAAAAAACATTTAGCAGATGATAAACTAGTGAATACGGTTTGGAAAATTTATGAAACTGTACCACCTATTTTAGAGTCATTAGGAAAAGTAAAAAATCCTTGGCCAAATGTGGATGCACATAGCGGTGCTTTATTAGTACATTATGGTATTGTTGAATACGAATTTTACACAGTCTTATTTGCAGTAAGTAGAGCCTTAGGGGTTTTGGCAAGTTTAACATGGGATCGTGCATTAGGCTTCCCATTAGAGCGTCCAAAATCGGTTACCACTGAAGCAGTTAAACTTTGGTTAGACGGTAAAGGAGAAATTTAATTTTTTAAATTATTAAGTTTAAACCCAAGACATTTAAGTGGGTTTTCATTGAACTTTAATCATTTGAGCTTAGTTTTGCACCCTTCAGGGGAATTAGCTCAGTTGGTAGAGTACTTGCATGGCATGCAAGGGGTCAGCGGTTCGAACCCGCTATTCTCCACATTTTAATTTATTTTTTTCAATGCCTTCTATATACAGGCTTTCTTTTATTCTACTTTTTTCAAGTATCTCT
>ERZ767310.657-NODE-657-length-20945-cov-4.648588_pt1 | contig 20945 bp, 16 predicted proteins | sample MGYA00374954_ERZ767310 | MGnify/ENA primary metagenome ERZ767310 (study PRJEB28948, sample SAMN06267188) | marine metagenome | isolation source: Columbia River Estuary | place: USA:Columbia River Estuary, USA | collected 2013-07-23 ...
GTAGAATAACTAGAGTTATAGCTAAACGAAGCAGGTGATTGATAAACCGGCACAAAATTATGATTGGGGTCTATCCTGTTTTTGTAATCGTAACTCGCATCTCCGAAAAGCAATAAGTAGGTCGGCTTATCTTCTGGAGCTTGTGCTTTTTCGTAAAGATTACGCATTAAATCTTTAATAGCAGTAATATCTTGAGCGCCACTGCTAAACTCGTTGTATACAGACCCCAATTCGATAACCGCAACCCGATAATTGTCTCTTGTTCTGTGGAATTCCGCTAATTTATTGGCTTCAGAAAGAAAGTTTTTATGAGAAACTATTACAAAATCAACTGGACTCATTCCATGTAAATCTTGATTTGCAATGGGCCCAACCTTACCTGGCTCAGAAAAAGAAGAACCATTTAGAACAATAAACTCTCTTAAACTATCAGCGGGTGCTTTAAAAACGGCTTCGTTTCCCTGAACACTCGGAACTGCGAGTTGAGGAGACAAGTGACTTGTTACGTCCCAAATTTGCGCGGTACTGGGATAATTGGAGATTTTATATTCTGCAACATTATTTGGCCCAACGCTTTTACTATCTCTGAACAACAATGCATCACTCGTATACACCAAATTCCTTTTAGCTACTACTTCAATGTAATCTAGCCATGCAATAGAGGATGGGTTTAAATTATTGTTGTATGAAACAGTAAGTGCAACATTTGAGGATGTTGCTACAAATTGAGCTCTATCGCTCGATTCCGATACATAACCACTTCCTGCAATAGCGCCAAAAGAAAAATCAGAGACAACTAATCCACCAGTGGAAACATTCATTCTAGTTGATGAACTTGAAGATCGAGCAACGGCCCTTGTAAAAATTTTCACAGGTTCATTTACATCGATGTTGGGAAAGCCAAAATTGAAATTATATGAAAGTTGAAAATCAAAAAGTTCTCCAAACCATCTTCTTCCGGTACCTAGTAAATTCGTTTTATCTAATTCATAGAACTGATGATCATCAAAAGAAGTCACAGTGTGCGTAGGTGTTCCAGGGTTATAGCTTACGCTTCCAACCCTCTTTCCAGAACCTTGCGTGGTCGTAACGAAATAATAATTGTTTTCAGAATAGTTATTGTTCAAATGATTAAATCTATCGCTGTCATAGTCGTATGACCATTGTTTAGATGCTCTACCGTAAAACAGCAAATAATCATTTCCATTAAATACGCCATCTTGATTTTGGTCTAACACAAAAGTCCCATTCTCTTGAAGATCATCGTAACGAAACCTGTTATTTCTTTCCGGAAGTTCTCCCATTCCGTTGCCAAATACCGCAAGCCCTGAAATCTGAACTCCTATACCTAAACCAATTTCTTGTAAATAACTCGGAGTAATTTTATAAATACCATTATTAGCTACAGATACTTTGTACCAACTTCCATTTGCGAGAACACTATTAGAGCCGAAAGTATTAGTCTTATTCGCAAATGATGCTGGACTCAAACCCCATGCAACAGTAGCTGATATGAGTTTCTCGTACCTTCTGCTTGTTAAATTATAGCGAACACTGGCAACACATAGAGACAAATAAGGCGAGCCGTTTTCTCCAGCAACACCACCATTTATTACAAACTTATCTTCTGCATTTATTCTATTAAGTATCGCTAACTCATTAGAACTTACTTCTTTCACAATAATATTTGTGAGACGAATATTATCTACATCCCAGGAGTTTAATTGAATTCTAGTGCAAAATTCAGGAATTGGATTTTCCCCATTTGTGTAGGATGCACCTTCAAAACTAAGCACATCAAAACTTTGCTCAGTAAACACATTAGTTGTTGGCTCATTCCACTTAATAGATATGTCTTGACCTTGTGCTGTGTAGACGGAAACAAGCAGTAATATGAAAATTCTCTTCATTGAGTAATTTTTAGTATCCAATAAACGGGGAGGCAAGATTAATATTTTACCAAACAAAATTTGTGCTTTAGATATTATAAATGTCATACGCTCGTTAATAATCCTTGTACCCGTTTATTCAAAACAATAATAATGGTATAAAAATATTTGTATAATTGTGCTTTTAAAACACTGTCCTAAATGAAGAGAAATTTAAAATATTTCTTAGGTTTCGTAATAGTTTTGCAGGCTTTGCAGCTTCATGCACAAGATCCTCATTTTTCACAGTATTACGCAAATCCATTATACCTGAACCCAGCGTTTGCAGGGGTTGACAAGTGCCCAAAAGTTCACTTAAACTACCGCAACCAATACCCACAATTAGGGGTCTACAACACTTTTTCCGCTTCTTACGACCAATATGTTGAAGGCATAAATGGTGGAATAGGTATCATGGCTATGAGAGACGAAGCAGCTCAAGGAAACTTAAATTTAACTGAAGTTAGTGCGATTTACTCTTATCACGCAGCGCTTTCAAGAAAATTTACGCTTCTTTCTGGCTTTCAAGCAACCTTTAGACAAAGAAATTTAGACTGGAATAATTTGACATTTCCAGATATGATAGATCAGTTTTATGGTTTCGTAAAACCGACTAATGAAATTCAACCAGACCAGACTACAAGTTCTCACTTAGATCTTTCATTTGGTATGATTGGTTATACCGAAAGATTCTATTTTGGTGCTGCTGCGCATCACTTGACTCAACCGAACGAAGCTTTTTTATCAAATAACAAATTGCCATTGAAATTTACGGCACATGGTGGGTTAACCTTGCAATTAGGAAGAAGAAGACTATACAACAGTACAGATAACTTACTTATTCTCCACGCTGTTTATCAATTACAGGGACCGTTTAGTCAACTTACAAGTGGTCTATCTTTTAACCGCGGACCAATTACCGGCGGGTTAGCCCTTAGAACAAGTCTTGGATCTGAAGCAAACAATCCTGATGCAGTTATAATAATCTTTGGTATTGCACCAGAGAAATCTCCTTACACAATAGGATATAGTTACGATTATACTATTTCAGCGTTTACAAACGTTACTGGAGGAGCACATGAGATCACTTTTTCATACAAGTTCCCATGTTTCCAAAAGAAGAAGGGAATCAAACCGATGAAGTGTCCTAAGTTTTAATTAGAATAACATGATATTTAATAATATGAAAAGAGCCGTAATTTATTCTCTACTTATCTCAGTAGGTTTTGCGTTTATATCTTGTTCAGAGCAATCTAGCAATACTGGATGGGATATTAATGACAAGAAAAACGGAGGTTTTTTCGTAAACACTAAGTACAAAGGTCAACAAACTGGGCCTGGACTTGTGTTTGTAGAAGGTGGAACTTTTGTAATGGGTCGTGTTGAAGAAGATGCAATTAAAGACTGGAACAATGTTCCTAGAAGAGTTTCTGTTGCTTCTTTCTACATGGATGAGACTGAAGTTACAAATACTAACTACAATGAATACTTGTATTGGTTAGGTCGTGTTTATGATTTAGACTACTATCCTGAAATTTACAACACGGCATTGCCAGATACTTTAGTTTGGAGAGATGAACTTTCATACAACGAAGTATACGTTGAAAACTATTTACGTCACCCTGCATACAACTTTTACCCAGTAGTAGGTGTGAATTGGTTGCAATCAATGCGCTATTGCTCTTGGAGAACTGACCGTGTAAATGAGCAAATTCTTGTAGACGAGGGTGTATTCAATGTAAACCCTGACCAACAAGATGGTGAGAGTTTCAACTCTGAAGTGTATCTGTATAAAAACGAAGATTACCAACTTCAGAATAAAAAAGGAAAGAAAGATTACAATCCTAACTCTCCTTATGGTAAGGAAGGAAGACCAGTTCAAATAAGAGATGGTATCCTTTTACCAAAATACAGACTACCAACGGAAGCGGAGTGGGAATTTGCAGCTTACGCTGATCAAGGCGCTAGAATTTATGACCGTACTACTGACAAGAACAAGTATTCTTGGAATGGTACTGCAATGAGAAGTGGTCAAAAAGGTACAAGAGGTGAAATTCTTGCGAATTACAAGAGAAGTAATGGTGACATGATGGGAACATCTGGTTGGTTAAATGATGAAGCATATAAAACTATGCAGGTTCGTTTTTACCCACCAAACAGCTTTGGTCTTTACGACATGGCAGGCAACGTTGCAGAATGGGTAATGGATATTTACAGACCATTAACTCCACAAGATGTAACAGATAACAGCCCTTTCCGTGGAAACGATTTCCAAACATTTGATGACGACTACCAAGGTATTGGTTCATTAGAGGTTTTGCAAGAAACACAGTTTGACAGTGATAGTAATGTAATTGGCCTTCCTGGTCAACTGCCTAGGAGAGCTGTGACAGAAGAAGAGAACTTAAATAGAAGAAACTATCAAAAATCTTCTTACAGAGATTTTAAAGATGGTGATGTAGAGTCAAGTATTTATTATGACAGCGAAGTGCCGGAAGGAAGTGCTGCTATGTATGACTACGGAACAACAACCATGGTTGGAAATAATGTAAGAGTATATAAAGGTGGAAGCTGGAAAGATTATGCGTATTGGTTATCTCCAGGAACAAGAAGATATTTGGAAGAAGATCAGTCTACTGACTTTATTGGATTTAGATGTGCCATGGATAGAGTTGGCTTCATGAACGAAAGCAGCAAGCACGGTAAAAAGCATAAAGCTCCAAAACAGAAAAAATTCAAGAGATATAAGATGAAAAACTAATCATCTTTAAAGCGAATTGATAAATTTAACCCCCATCTAAATGGGGGTTTTTTTATGTCAAAACTTATATCAGTCTACGAAATCTACAAACACTCTCTCGGAGTAAATACAGACAGTAGGTCTCTGCAAAAAGGCGAAGTTTTTATCGCTTTAAAGGGAGAAAACTTTAATGGAAATAATTTTGTAGAGGCAGCAATCGACCAAGGAGCTGAGGCGGTCATTTGTGATGAAGCTCAAGACTTTGCGCACCATAAACTCTTTATAGTAGAAGATAGTTTGAAGTTCCTCCAAGATCTTGCAAACTATCATCGTCATCAATGCTCAGCGACATTTATTGGCATAACAGGCAGCAATGGAAAGACAACGACAAAAGAACTCTTAAGAGATGTTCTTTCTACAACTTTCAAAACTCATGCTACAAAAGGTAATTTCAATAATCACATTGGTGTTCCTCTAACTCTATTAGAGATAAAAACCGATACAGAAATTGCTATCATCGAAATGGGTGCGAATCACCAAAAAGAAATTGAAGCACTATGTGAAATCGCTGAACCAGATTATGGCTACATCACCAACTTTGGAAAAGCTCATTTAGAGGGCTTTGGCGGAATGGATGGCGTTATTAAAGGTAAAAGTGAACTATACCAATACTTAGAACAAAATAATAGAAAAGCTCTCTTAAACTTTGACGACCCCATTCAAAAAAGTAAAGCTGAATTATTAACCAACAAATCATTTAGCTTCAAAAATGGGGCTGATTATATTTTCGAAGACACAACAAACGAGAAGGTAAGTTTCAACATCAATGCAACGCAAATCAACACTCAGTTAATTGGAGATTACAATCTAACCAATGTTTGTTCTGCCGTTGCTTTTGGGCTTTGGCTTGGAGCCGACTTAAGAGACATCAAATTCGCTTGTGAAAACTATGTCCCAAACATGAACCGCAGTGAGTTAGTTAAGACTAAATCAAATACACTAATACTGGATGCATACAATGCAAATCCAACAAGCATGGCTTTAAGCATTTCAAACTTTGCTAAGGCTAATTATGTCAATAAGCTTTTGATATTAGGTGACATGTTCGAATTAGGTGAGTATTCTCATAAAGAGCATAAAGCAATCACAGAATTAGTTAAGAATACTGGAATTGAAACCTTATTTATTGGAGAGTCTTTTTCTAAATGCAATCATTTTTCGGTATCAAAATCATTTAAAACGACAGATGAACTTCTTAAACATCTAGCCGCGAAAAACATCACTAACAGAACAATTTTACTCAAAGGTTCTCGGGGTATGGGACTAGAGAAAGCTAAACACTATTTATAATGGAATTTATTGCACCAGAAATTGAAGCATACGCTGAGAATCACACAACTCCAGAAGCAAATTATTTAGAAGAACTAAACCGAGAAACAAATCAAAAGATTCTCATTCCAAGAATGTTAAGTGGGCACTTACAAGGAAGAGTATTATCCGTGTTAAGCAAACTTCAAAAGCCTAAAAACATATTAGAAATTGGTACCTACACAGGCTACTCTGCATTGTGCCTTGCGGAAGGTTTAGATACTGAAGGAGAACTTCATACTATCGATATAAACGAGGAACTAGAGCCTATATCAAGAAAGTACTTTGACAAATCTCCATATGGGCATCAAATCATTCAACACATTGGGAACGCACTGGAAATAACCCCCACTCTTTCGAAAAAATGGGATTTGGTATTTATCGATGCTGACAAATCTAACTACATCAATTATTACAATCTAATAATTGAAAATATGAATACCGGTGGTCTAATTATTTGTGACAATGTTTTATGGTCCGGAAAAGTTTTACTTGAAGATAATCAACTGGATGAAGACACATTAACTCTAAAAAAATTAAATCAGCTCATTCAACAAGATAATCGCATAGAAAATCTATTACTACCAGTTAGAGATGGCTTAATGTTGGCAAGAGTGCTGTAAGAAAGAAAACCCCTACTCATTTACATTTTTTTTATAAGTCGCTTGAGGTTATATTTGCCATTCAATTATTTTTTAAATTAAAAAAACATAAGATGAAAAAAGGATTACTAGCAGCAGCTGTAGCTTTATCTACTGTTTCTTTCGGTCAAAATATTGACACAACACCAAGAAACTTAGAAGTAGCTCCTGCAAAAACGGCTATCGCTGTTCAAAACAGATCGGCCAAAAAGAAAGCTCAAATAGCTGTTGACAAAACAAACGGAGGACCTCTTAGTCAATGGATGTCTCATTATGACCCCGTTATAGATCTATATGGATCTGGAACTGGAAGCCCACTGCAGCTTTACATAGATCCTATGTTTGTGGATTCTACAGTAACAGAAGATTTTGGAACTCCTAGAAGCGTAGGTACACATGGCGTTGGTGCAATTTTTGACCCTTCATCAACAGTGTTTACACTTCTTAACCAAGACTATCTTTCTGATGCCGATCCTTACACTTTAGATTCTATAGCAGTTCAAGGAGTTTACGATATCGTAACTTCAGGTTTAAGCGGAGCAACAGGTGATAAATTAAGATTTGAAATCGTTTGGGACGACCCATTAACCACGACAGATGATGCTTTCGATTCTGGTGTTCAGTACAATCCTAATACCTTTAATAACCAACCTGATGCGCTTCCACTTCTTGGATTGAAGTATACTGGTGACGCTGCTGATGGTGATAAAGGTTCTTTGGATGGCTCTAACGTGATTTCTTTCGAATACTCTTTTATGACTGGCGATTCTGCTTCTACCATTGTAATTGTGCCAGTTAATGGGGGTTCTGGACAAATGATACCTGCTGGAGCTGTGGTTGGTGTTTCTGTTAAGTTCATCCCAGGTTACAATTGGACTCCTGGAGATATGTACTTCTCTGGAACCGGTGGTGGCTCTTCACCAGTAATTAACAACTATAGAGCATTATTGTTTGGCTCTGCTTCTGCAACTGATAATGAAGGTTATTTTATGGAGAAAATATCTTATGATGAAAACTCTTGGGCCTATTCTCAAGCTTTAGCTAAACTTACAAGATATAATGCCTATGCTGGAAATCTAGCTTTCTTGAATGAGTTGTACTTACCTGGAAACAGATCTTATTTAATGGATTTCCATATTACTGCAGTGTCTAGTATTAGTATAGAGGAGAATTTAGCGTCTAACGTTAATGTTTATCCTAATCCATCTAATGGCCAAGTAAAAGTAAACTTCGGTGAACTTTCAAGTGGCACTTACAATGTGAGATTAGTAAACATTATTGGTCAAGACGTATTTAACCAAGATGTAGAAATTTCAACAGGAACGGTTGAAGTATTTAACTTCGAGAGTTTAGATAAAGGTGTTTATTTAATGAACATTACTGGTAACGGATTGAACACTGTTCGTAAAGTTACTTTAAGATAATACGGGTTAAAATTTAGCTCAAAAGAAAAACCCTCCGAAAATTCGGAGGGTTTTTTTATGCTTTTAACTTTTTCTATTTTATTAGTGCTTCTCGCACTTTTTTGAAAAGTTTAGAACGAAACACAAACTCTTCAACATCCTTATTTCGAGTTATAAGCACTTCTTCCTTGGTGCCTTCCCAAACCTTATAACCCTGTTTAAGTAATATAATATGCTCACCAATTTCAAGCACCGAGTTCATATCGTGGGTGTTAATAATTGTAGTAATACCAAACTCCTCGGTAATCTCCTTTATCAATTGATCTATGACAATCGAAGTGTCTGGATCTAGTCCTGAATTCGGTTCATCACAGAATAAATATTTTGGATTTAAGGCTATTGCTCTTGCAATAGCTACTCTTTTCTGCATCCCACCACTGAGCTCAGATGGCAATTTTAAATTAGAGTCATTTAAATTTACTCGATCCAGACAAAAGTTAACGCGTTCAAGTTTTTCCTCATAGGTTTTTTCTGTAAACATGTTCAACGGGAACATTACATTTTCTTCAACCGTCATAGAATCGAAAAGCGCACCTCCTTGAAAGACCATACCTATTTCTTGTCTTAGCTGCAAGCGATTCTTTTTATCCATCTCGCCAAGCGATACGCCATCAAAAAAGATTTCTCCGCTATTGATTTCATGCAATCCTAAAATAGATTTTATGAAAACTGTTTTACCTGAACCACTTCGCCCAATAACTAAATGTGTCTTTCCTGCCTCAAATTTTACTGAGATTCCTTTCAAAATCTCATCATCTCCAAAGGCCTTTTTTATATCTCTGACTTCTATCATTAACTCAGCATTATTTCAGTTAACAAATAGTTCGAAATGATCAAGGCAATACTACTGTTTACAACAGCCAATGTACTTGCGCGACCTACATCTAATGCGCCACCCTTAACATAGTAGCCATAAAATGCGGATATACTTGTAATAAGAAAGGCAAATACTACCGTCTTAGTCAAGGCATAAACAATATAAAACTGATCAAAGCTCATCTGCAACCCCATGGTAAAATCATGGTGACTTATCATTCCTGCTAAATCTCCGGCTATGTATCCACCAAAGAGGCCTAAGAAAATACTGAAGATGATTAAAACTGGATTGAATAAAACACAAGCAATTATTTTCGGTAGAATCAAATAAGAAGCAGAATTAATACCCATCACATCAAGTGCATCAATCTGCTCTGTAACGCGCATTGTTCCGATCGTAGAGGCAATGTTGGAGCCAACTTTACCAGCTAATATTAAACTCACGATAGTCGGTGAAAACTCTAAAACAATTGACTCTCTAGTCGCTATAGCGATATAATAATCTGGAATAAGGGGATCTTCAATATTCAATGCCGTTTGAATAGTTACAACGGCACCCACAAAAATTGAAATGATGGCCACAATTCCAAGAGAATCAACACCCAGTTCCATAATTTCTCTCCAAAATGACTTTGCATATTCCCGTCTCTTTTCTGGCCTTTTAAAAACACGAACCATGAGAAGGAAATATGTACCTACATTTTGTATAAATCTATACAGCATGGCGCTAAAATAGGGTTATTTTTAAGCTTTCAATTGTTAAGACTTAACAATATAAATGAACTTTAAAAACTTTATAATTTGTCTATTCCTCGTTTTGTTAGCGAGTTCTTGCAAAAGCTTAGAAAAGTGCAACTGCCCAAGTTTCAGCAAGAGCTCGAGCAACGCAACTTCGAATATTTAAGTCCATACATACCTGTTGATTCTCAAAACTATATAAAAGGCCTTTTGGCGAATCATACAGCAATAATTAAAGTCGTAAAAGGCCGTAACTCTAAGCTTGGTGATTTCAGACCAGTTCCAAAGGGGCAAATTCCTACTATTACCTTAAACAATGATTTAAACCCCCTGTCATTTCTTATCACATTTTTACACGAATGGGCGCATTTGCTCATTGATGAACAGTTCGGACGATCAGTAAAGCCTCATGGTAAAGAATGGAAGTCCTATTATCAAATGCTCATGGTTCCTATTTTAGAAATAGAATCTTTACCAAAGGAATTCAAAGCTGTGCTGCATCAACATATAAAGAAACCAAAGGCTTCTGCTTTAGGTGATCCGATCTTGGCGAAGTATTTAAAACAATTCGATGCGTTCAATGGCCTTCATCTCGAGGAGATTAAATCGGGTTCGCTCTTTCAATTAAAGAATGGTTTGGTGCTTGAAAAAGGTGAAAAACGAAGAACACGCTATCTCTGTAAAGATCCTAAAACAAAAAAGCAATACACTGTTCACGCTTTAGCTGAAGTTGAACTTTTTGAACCTCTTGATTAATTACTTTTGCCGCGTAAATTAATATTGAATGACCAACTATTTTTCTTCAGATTTTAAGCTCGGTATTCTAGGTGGAGGACAACTTGGTAAAATGCTATTAAGCGAAACGAGAAAGTACGATATCCACACCTGCGTATTAGATCCTTCGGCAGTTGCTCCTGGAAGACTTGCCTCCAATGAGTTCTTTGAAGGTGACTTAAATGACTTTGAAACTGTCTACAACTTTGGTAAGAAAGTTGACTTATTGACCATTGAGATTGAAGCTGTAAATATTGAGGCTTTAGAAAAGCTAGAGTCAGAAGGTTTAGAAATACATCCAAGGCCTAGAATCCTTAGATTGATTCAAGACAAAGCAATACAAAAGCAATTTTACAAGGACAACAACATTCCTACTTCTGATTTTGAAATCTTTAAAAACAAGCCTGAAGCAGTTTTAGCAATTGCGAGTAATGACTGGCCAATGCCTGTTGTCTGGAAAGCCGCAGCAGGTGGTTATGACGGCTTTGGTGTAAATATTTGCAGAACAAAAGAAGACTTCAACAACATTGGAAACCAAAAGGGAATTTTAGAAGAATTGGTTCCTTTTGAAAAAGAATTGGCAGTTGTTGTAGCACGGAATAAAAATGGCCAGACTAAGTCATTTCCTGTGGTAGAAATGGAATTTCACCCTACCGCGAATCAAGTGGAATATGTGATTAGTCCTTCCAGTATTTCAGAACGACTAAAAGTTCAAGCCCAAGCTTTAGCTGAAGACGTGGCAGACGCCTATCAACTTTGCGGAATTCTAGCCGTAGAAATGTTTTTGACAAAAGATGGAGAAATATTAGTTAATGAAGTTGCTCCGCGAACGCATAACAGTGGCCATCTAACTATTGAAGCGAACTATACTTCACAATTTGAACAGCATCTTCGTGCTATCCTTAATTTACCTTTAGGAAGCACGGCAATGAAAGCAGCTGGAGTTATGGCCAACTTGGTTGGAGAAGACGGGCATACAGGAAATGTTGTCTATGAAGGCTATCAGGATTTATTGGCTACCGATGGCGTAAACATCCATATTTATGGAAAAAAAGAAACTCGACCTTTCAGAAAAATGGGCCATGTTACTGTTATAAATAAAGATGTTAAAGAGGCACGCAGATTAGCGGGTTTAGCAAAAGAAAAAATAAGCGTTAGAACATAACATTATGATAGGGATAATAATGGGTAGTAAAAGTGACTTGCCGATCATGCAAGAAGCTGCAGATATATTGACAGAATTACAGGTTCCTTTCGAGATTACGATTGTATCGGCTCACCGAACACCTGAGAGAATGTATGACTATGCGAAAGAGGCACATAAGCGAGGTTTAAAAGCAATAATTGCCGGAGCTGGTGGTGCGGCTCACTTACCTGGAATGGTGGCATCCTTATCTCCCCTTCCAGTTATTGGAGTTCCTGTAAAGTCTCGAAATTCAATTGATGGATGGGACAGCGTATTATCTATTCTGCAAATGCCAGGAGGCGTTCCAGTTGCAACTGTTGCATTAGATGGCGCCAAAAATGCAGGAATTTTAGCTGCCCAAATAGTGGGAAGTAACGAGACTGAAGTTTTGCAACGAATTATAACTTTCAAAGAAGGCCTAAAAGAAAAAGTAATAGAGTCTGCTAAAGACATGAATAAATAAAAAAACGCCCAAAGGGGCGTTTTTTTTAGATTTCTGCTACAAAAGCTTTAAAATCATCTCTCATTTCTTGGTAGAGACGAATAAAAGTATTCATTTCATCTTTTTCAGATTCATACTCCGTAAATAAAAGATCACCCTTTTTTACTGAATTTGAATTTTTCATTTTATCCAAATCTTTCTCGCGCAATCTTAACTTGTGCTTAATCTCGTCAATAACTTCCTTTTGCCTGATAATTCTATTTTGAAACGCTTCTACTTTAGCCAAAACTGCTGATTCTGAATTTGATGTTACAATCTCTTCCAACTTTTCTTCAAACACAATTAATTGCATTTCAAAGAATCTCAACTCGTTCATCCATAGTTTATGGTCAAAGTGAAGGTCACTAATGTGAATGGTTTCTTGGGTCTCCATAATACACCTCTTTTATTGTTTTTAACTCCTACAAATTTGATTAAAAGTTAATAAACTAAGAGTGACGAAAGTCATTGAAAGAAAGGTTTACATTGATTTTAACATCGAAAGCAACTGTTCCTTTTTTCTATTCGCTACTGGTATCTGAGATTCATCGTTCATGATTAAATAACCCCCATCTCTCTGCATATATTTTTTTACAAAGTTCATATTCACCAAATGCGATTTATGGATGCGTTCGAAATTGTAATCTGTTAGCATATTATCAAATTCTTTTAGCGTCTTGGATGCCAACAGTACTTTTCCATTTTGTAAGAAGAACTGCGTATAGTTACTTGAAGACTCGCAACGCATTATTTCTGAAACACGAATTATGTGCATTCCTTCACTCGATGGAATTACAATTTTCTTAGGTGAATCTGATGCTTGTCTAAAATTCTCTAGCAATACATTTAACTGGTAGCCAGGATTCATTTCCTTTTTTGCTTCAATTTTGCGTATCGCTTTTACCAATTCTTCAGCATCTATAGGTTTTAGTAGATAATCAATTGCACTAAACTTAATAGCCTTAATAGCGTATTCGTCATGAGCGGTAGTAAATACCACTTCAGCTGTCATCAAATCCTCCTCCTTAAGTTTTTCGAGAACCTCAAATCCAGTTTCTTCAGCCAAGTTTACGTCCAGAAAGAGAACATCAGGAGTTTCAGTTCGAACAGCTTCAACAGCTTCATCAACAGTACTCGCAATTAAAATTCTTTCAATTTCTGGACAAAACAATTCCAGTTTACCTTTCAGCGATGCTTGACTGTTTTCTTCATCATCTATAATAAGTGCTTTTAACATAATCTTCTGGTTTTATAGTATCTCTCGAATGTAAACCTATTCGTAAAATATTTGTTTCTCTAATTATTCAGCGTTCGCATTATTTATTCTTCGAAGCCATCGTCCTCGATCAATGGGAAGGTAAGCACAACTTTTGTTCCTGTGGCCTGGCCTTCTTTGTTTCTTAAATCTTCAATTTCGTATAAGAAACTCCTCTCCATACTCTTACTTAATAACGACATTCTTTCTTTTGTAATATTCGAAGACAATCCTTTATGGCTTTTTGGGTTTTCCGCTTTCTTGGCTAATGCTTTTTCGCGTCCTACTCCATCATCAATAATTTCACAAATCAGATCTTCTCCCTTTATCAGAAAATGAACCGTTAAGCGTCCCTGACCTTGTTTATGTCTTAATCCATGCAAAATTGCATTTTCAAGATTTGGTTGAATAACCATTGGCGGAATCATTACAACATAATCATCTATCTCATCGTCAATATTTATCTCAAAATCAAAAGAGTTATTGAAACGGGCCTGCTCCAAAATAAGATAATTTTTTACCAAGTTAAATTCGCTGTAAAGTGGAACAAGTTTCTTTCGTGAAAGTTCTAATGTCAAACGCATCAACTTTGCAAAACTATTAAGATACTTAACCGCTAATTTTGGCTCATTTTTAAATATAAATCCACTTATTGAATCTAGCGCATTAAAAATAAAATGAGGATTCATTTGTAGTCTTAAGGCCTTGCGTTCACTATCGGCAAGAGCTGTTCTGAGCTGTCTCTTTTCATTTAACTGATTTAATCTAGATCTAATTCCCCAACCAGTAACGCTGCCAATAAATATGACCACTATGGCCCAAAACCAAAGTGTTTTATAAAATGGTGCTGTAATCTTCAAAGAAAAATCACGCTGCTCTACATTCTCGAAATTGGCATTATCCGAAACTTGAAGTTGAAATATATAGTCACCATGAGCGATGTTAGTGAATATTGCTTCGTAACGATCATTCGATTCAATCCAGTCTTCGTCCTGACCTTTCAGCTTATAACGGTAATACAAGTCCTTAGGGTTTCCTGAAGAGATCGCTCCAAAGTGAAAAGTCAAATAGTTTTGATCGTGATTCAATTTTAATGAAGAAGGCAGAGTTGCCCAGTTTTCTTTTTCAAGTCCAATCCAAGTGTTTGGTTTAAAAAACAAATCTATGTCTCGTATTTCCGCGTAAAACTGGACTGAGCTTTTTGACTCATTCACCTCAGAAATAGCCACTGCACCTGTTCGTGTTCCAGCCCAAACATTCTCGTTTACACCATCCCAAAATATTGCGTTTGTATAACTGCCGTTGCCCAAAAAGCCATGGGTTTCATCATAGAATTTCCCTGCTCTCCAAGTGCCATTAACAAAATCCAAGCTCTGCATGCCATTGTCGAAGAGCACCCAAGTGCGCGTTTCGCTAATATTCAAAACTCCATCTATTTTATTTGACATTAAGCCATTGGCCTCAGTGAACTTAGATAGGGCTTCACCATTCCAATGTACCAATCCTGTCTCTAATGTTCCAATCCATAGTTGATCATTCATTTGAACGTCAAAACAAGAGATTCGAATCTCATCAAGACTAAAATCACCTAAGGTGTTGACATTTGTAATCTGCCCATTCTCCCAAAAGGATAAATTGCCTAAAAGTGGGTTGAACCAAATTCTATTGTTATCATCTATTCTAATCGAACTCGCGCCAAAAGCATCTTCATCAAAAATGCTTTCAAAACCCAAATCGTTTTGAATGTATACTGAAGCACTAGTCCCAATGACCAATTGATTGTTGGCGGTTTCAGAAATATCAAAAACAAAACCTTCGTCCAATCCCTGCTCTTTTCCAAAAGATCTAAAAACACTTCCATCAAAAGAAATAAGACCGCTTTCTGTGGCAAACCACAAAATGCCAAAATGGTCTTCAAATATTTTAAACACAACGCCTGCAGATACTTCATCAAATTGATGATATCCTTCTTTATCTAAAAGCTCAATTCCAGAATTGGTGCCGAACCATGTTCTATTTTCTTGTGTGTAAACAGCATGCACACGCTCATCTTCAAGGCCCGATTCTTCCGAATAATTTTGAATATTCGGGTTCACCCATTTTGCCAACCCTTCGTACCCTCCAATCCAAAGGTTCCCAAATCTATCCTCGAAAAGGCATTTTACTTGCCCAACATTTAAACCTTGTTCGGAGTTAATTTCACGCAGAGGGCCAGACGATTCAAATAGTTGAATTCCAGATTCATTTGAAAAAACCAAAGCTTCACTGTTCCATACCAATGCATCTTTAAGTCCTCTGGAAATACTCAGAGAGTCCAATGAGAATATATATCCATCAGTAAATCTCCAAAGCTCACCTCTACCGTCAAAATAACTCATTGAGTAATTACCAGAACTGAAATAAAAGCTTGATGAGCGCGGATCCAGTTTATGAAAATCCTGAACAACGATTGTTCCGCTATCGCAACTCACAATCAACTGATTATCAAATCTGCTAAATGATCTTAATATTTGATTTTTAAAATAGTCTTTCCTTCCATATTCAATAAGCTCCCCATCATTGTAATAGGCTAGCATGTGCCTAAACCCTACGAATAGTGTATCTCGCACAAAAGCAAGGTCAATTACCCTTTCGCCAAATTGACTCACCAAGGAATCTTGATAGAACTCCTTACCATTAAAAAAACACAAACCTTTCTCAGTTCCAATGCACAGAACACTGTCTTTGCCCCATTCAAGCGCAGAGACAAAGTCACTTAGAAGTCCATCTTCCTTTGTGAAATGGTTGAATGTTAATCCATCAAAGCGCGAAACTCCTCCTCCTTCAGTGGCCAACCACAAATACCCTTTTGGATCCTGCGTAATCGCGTTTATATCGCTTACAACAAGTTCGTTATCAGAGTTCCAAGTGTCGAACAGATAGGTTTGCCCGTAAAAAAATACAGGTATCAGATAAAGAAGAAAGCACAAAGTCCTCCGCATAGCCACGAAAATAATAGATTTGGGTGCGCAAAAGCGTTGAAAAAACTTATCTTTTAGCATGAAATTAAAACTAACCACCGCCATCTTACCGCTCTTTATATCCTTTTATTCTATTGGTCAAGATTACTCACTTTTATCTGGAGCACGCTCTGAAGGGCTTGCCCACGCTAGCGTTTCTGTTTTAGACGCCTTCTCTACTTTTCACAATCCTTCATTGCTGTCTTGGAATGACGAAAACTGGATAGGTATGAGCGGGAGAAATAACTTCTCTATTTCAACAATGAATTCAGCTTTTGGATCAATTGCTTTTAGAGCAGGAAATACCGGAAATGCAGGGTTTAATTTTCAATACAACGGAAACTCTGGATTTTATGATGTGCGCGCTGGCGGCTATTTTGCCAAAGGATTTGGTGAGGTTTTTGCCGCTTCTATTAGCCTTAACTTATATCAACATCAGATCAAAGGGTATGATGCAAGCTTTGCATTTACCTCAGATTTAGGTCTAACCGCAAAGCTCGAAAAACTTGTTCTTGGGTTGTATTGGGGCAATTTAAATAATGGTGAATACAACGGCACATACAATGAAGAAATAGCCAATTACTTGCGCTTTGGAGGCTCTTATTATTTTGTAGAAAATTTCTTTGTCACATTAGAAGGAGTACAAGACCTAGGCGCAGAATTTGGTATGCGAGGAGGGCTAGAATATGTTATTGAAAAAGCAATAGCAGTGAGAGGAGGCTACAGCAGTTTGCCTAAATCTACAAGTATTGGCGTTTCAATTTTCATTAAAGAATTTTCAATAGACATGGCAGGAAGCTGGCACCCGCAGCTTGGCTTTAGCCCCCATGTTGGTGGCACGTTTCAATGGTGACGAAAAGGGTCATATTAACCTTCACTTTAATTTTTTCTTTATCAGGAAAAGCACAACAAGCACCAACCGCCAACCAAGTACTAAGAGAATTAAAAACCGACACTCGATTTGAAGATGGCGGTGCTGACTGGGTGCAATTTTCTGAATTGCTTATCTCCTATTCAGAAAGCCCTATTTCACTAAATACGGCAACGCAAGAAGAACTTGAAGCCATTCCATTACTCAATAAGTTTCAGGCCTATCATCTTATTAAATACCGAAAGCGCAATGGAAAAATCATAAGTTACTATGAGCTCGCAACGATAAAAGGTCTCGACAAACAGCTCATTTTATGGCTCATGCCATTTACCTCACTTGCCCTCAATAATGAAAAATTAAATTTTGCTAAACTCCTTTCAGGACGTCATCAAATAGCTTCACGTTTCCAAAGAGCAATGCAGCAGAAAAAAGGCCTAACAAATCAATCTTTTTCAGGAGATGCCAATGCCCTCTATTTACGCTATCGTTACAATTACCAAAACAAAATATTTGCGGGCATCACTTTGCAAAAAGATGAAGGCGAACCCTACCTCATCCCCGGAAAGATTTACCCTGACTACAACTCTTACCATTTAGAGGTGAGAGATATTGGTATTGCGAAAACAATTATCGCAGGTGACTTTCTTGCGAATTACGGCCAAGGCCTCGCCATGTGGACCACCAATACGTTTGGAAAGACAGCGGAAACAACAGAAAGCCAAAGGTTTGGAAAAGGCCTGCGTTATTATTCAGGTGCAGATGAAAATCGTTTTATGCGCGGTGCTGCCGTTTCTCTTAAGGTCAAGGAGTTTACTTTTGATCTTTTTGGAAGTAAAAACAATGTGGATGCCACTGTCAATAATGGATTGGCTTCCTCATTAACAGAAAGTGGTTTACATAGAACAACCCTTGAAATAGAAAAGCGTAAAAATCAAAATATCAGCACAATCGGTAGCCATGCCTCTTGGTTAAAAACAAATTTCGAAATTGGCTTAACTGCATTTCAATATTCATTTTCAATTCCGATAGCCAAAAATGACAAAGCTTATGCAGCACATCGGTTTTATGGTAAAAGCAATTATGTGACTTCGTTGGACTACCAATGGATTGTAAACAATGTTATTCTTTACGGAGAATTTGCCAGAAGCGAAAGTGGAGGAGTAGCAGCGCAATCTGGCATTAAAGCTAAAGCAACAGATGCGATAACATTTAATGTTGCCTTTCGCCATTTAGATAATAACTATCAGACACTGTACAACGCACCTTTTTCTGAAAGCGGTAATTCTGGTGAACAAGGATTGTATTTGGGTTTCAAGTATGCCATCAACGGAAAGTTTACGCTAAAAGGTTATGCCGATCGCTACAAATTTACATGGCTTAAATTCCAAACTTCTGCGCCTTCAAACGGAGAAGACTATCTTATTCAGCTTGACTATAAAAAACCGCAAGGCGTATTTTATGTGCGGTACAGGTTTAAACAAGGGCAAATCAATACGTCTGGAGAGCACATCGATTCCATTATTTATTCAAAACAACAACTGGTACGCTTACATGCCAAGTTATTTTTAACTCAAAACATACGTTCCAATACTCGAATAGAAATTCGTACCTATAAATCTACTGCACCCTTTACAGGTTATTTATTCTATCAAGAAATTGTTGGAGATATCAAAAACACTGGGCTTAGAGCTTATTTTAGAGTCTCCTACTTTAACAGTCAAGATTTTAGAACAACAATCTACGCGCGAGAAGATGATCTACCCTACACCTATAATTTGGCCCAATTCAATAAAGAAGGTTTAAAATATTACATCATGCTCAAATACTCTTGGAAAAAGTTAAACTGCTACCTAAGATGGGCGCATGTAAACTTTGTAAACGTTGATGAGTTGGGCAGTGGCAACGATTTGATACTTGGCAATGTTCGTTCAGAAATCAAGTTGATGCTCGCCATGAAACTGTAGCCTATATTCTGTAAAAACCACTTTGGCGCGCTATTTGTAATTCTTGTACGTTATAATCAAAAGGACAATCGTATGAAAAAGATGAATGGACTATTCTTACTTGCGGCTCTAATAATAATGGGGGCATGCAAGAAAACCGTGGTAACTCCTCCGGCTGCCGATACGAGTGAGTATTTCGAATTACACGTAGATTATTGGAATGCAGATGGCCAAACACCAAAAATTGCTTTCGATCAAAATGCAAGTTCTCCTGAAGTGAAGATTGACTTTAAGTCTTTGTTTAATGGTCAAGCTTTACCGCCCAATCTCATAAATATCAACATTAACAGCGTTAGAATTTTAGATGAAGACAACACGAATTATGAGATTTTAGAAATTCTTGCATACGAATGGAGAGATGACATAAGTGACTGGAAGAATGATGTGGAATTCATCATGAAATACGAGCAAACAGAAAACTTGGATGTTATGATGGTTTTAGATGCCAGTGCTTCTTTGGGCAATGATTTTGGAAAAATCAAAACCTACGCTTCAGATTTTGCAAAACGCATTTTCGATGAAGCGCCAAACGCAAACGTTGGTGTTATTCAATTCTCTGATGTAATAAGCAAACTGCCTTTGACAAATGACGAACAAGATGTTTCTGAGTACATCGGGAATATGCAACAAGGCAATTTCACAACGTTGTACGAAGCCATGGATATGGGCATAACTGATTTGGAAAACAGCTCTGCTGATGGCAGAACAATTTTAACATTTACAGACGGTACAGATAACAACTCTGGCCTTGCGTATACGCCAACATCATTAAAAAATAAATTGAACGATCCAAATACGAATCCTCCAATCAACAGCTTTACCATAGGCTTAGAGGGAAACGGTGGTGTTGACAAAGTTGTTCTGCAAGAGCTTGCTGCAAATGGTGGCGCTGCAGAATTTCCACAAAACATTACACAACTTGGAGTTGTATTCGATAAGTTCTCTTCTACAATTTCTAATGTATACAATCTGATTTATCTTAGAAATCAACAGATTGTAAGTCCTAATGACCCACTTCAATTGAAGTTTGTAATTAAAGCAGTGCCAAAATAATTTTCAAACCTTGCAGGTCTAATAGCCTGCAAGGCTTATTATTGACTCGATTTAATAACTAATTCGAGATAGCGCCTTTATCAACTGAACTTATAAAAATTAGGAATGTCATACTTCTTCTAACATTAATCAGTTTGAGCAATTTACATGCTCAATCTGTATTTAAAGTAGAGAACAGACTTCAACAAATCTATTCATATGTTCCTAACCCAATTTCATTTGCAAGTTTTGGAGTAGATGCTGATAGTACGCGAATTAAAGTAGTTGGCGGAATTATAGATACAATAAAAGGAACTATTTATTGGACACCTCAACCTATTACTTCAAACAGCAATTCCTATTTGTTGTTCCAAGAAAAGCGAAACCAAAACTGGAATACTTTGGATACTGTGTTTTCTGGATATCGTATAGTAGCACCCAAAAATTTTACTGCCTCTCCATCAAATATCGATTTTCACGGAGAGCCAAATATTCTCAATTTTCAAAAACTAAAACCAGTAGTTGACTTTGAATACTCTCATTTGCCGCTTGACACAATGGTTAGAGTGGTAAAATATGATGCCTTATTATTTAATGATAAAAGAACAATAGTTGAGAGCCTAACTGATATTTCCAATGAAAACAACGAG
>ERZ767310.666-NODE-666-length-20766-cov-5.098643_pt1 | contig 20766 bp, 19 predicted proteins | sample MGYA00374954_ERZ767310 | MGnify/ENA primary metagenome ERZ767310 (study PRJEB28948, sample SAMN06267188) | marine metagenome | isolation source: Columbia River Estuary | place: USA:Columbia River Estuary, USA | collected 2013-07-23 ...
CAGACATAGTTATAGTATCTGTAGCTCCAGTACCTTGACCGAATCCACTTATTCCCCATTCTGCTGGGAAACTGTGGCCACCAGAAATAAAGGTAAATGAAGCTCCCGAAGAGGTAATACCAGTAACATTAACACCTGTAGGTTTTAGACATGGAGGTGCTTCTTCTACTGTTAGTTCATCGATACCCATGTCCATGTTGCCAAAGAATTTAACCCCAACAAATCTAAATTGTGTATTGCTCGATTTTACTGGAGTCGCGTCTAAAATTTCTTCCAACCATGGGTCTGAGCTTGCTGTTTGCTTAGAGCCACTTAGTGTGCCAAGTGTAACCCAAGTAACACCATTGGTAGAACCTTGAACAAGAATGTCTCCAACAGGATTCGTGTTAGTGGTAAACATGTGGTAATAGAAACTAAACAAAGGTGTATTCAAAGAGGTTAAATCGAACGCCCCTGTGTAAAGTGCAACTGAATCCGTTCCACCAAAGTTATTTCCTTTAGCCACAACGTAATTTCCTGCACCTGACTTATCTGCAGATGGTCCGGTATTAAAGCCGCCAGATGCCCCTGACATAACAACCCATTGAAATTGATTATTAGCATTCGCACTTCCTTTAGACCAACATCCATCTAGAGTGTCTCCGGTATATGGCCAATTTGAAATGGCTGGCACCCATGGTGCGTTATCAAAAGTTTCTGTATAAGGATATGTTGCTACGGCAACACAAGCTGTTGTAAATGTAAAAGAAGATGACCAAGCGCTTATTCCATTACCTGCAGAAGTACAATTGTTTTGAACATAAATGTCATAGCTAGTGTTAGGCGAAAGACCGGTTAAAATAATTGAGTCACCATTCGATGTAGTGCTTGTTCCCGAGCCTAAAGTAAAACCTGACGGTCCGTATTCCACATTAAAAGCCGTACCGGTAGATTGCCAATCAATTTGGGCAGAAGTGGCTGCCACATTGCTTGAAGACAAATAAATAGGGGCCGGACATGGTGGAGCCGGTAAAATGTTAACCGTATAATCCTCTGTCTCTCCGAAGTTTGTAGCAAAACATGCCTGTGAAGTCGTTGGTGCAGTGTTGTAAAAACATCTAACTCGCATTCTATATTGACCAACAGAAGGGGTTATTGGAATAATCAAATTGTCCGTATGAGTTAACGCGGCAGCTCCAGAGCTCCAAAGAAACTCTCCAGCGTCATCCCAATCTTGATCGTTGTTCCAATCAATCCAGATTGCAGCTCCTTGATTCCATGTAGGACCATGGTCAATCGTAAACTGACTAACTGTCCCTAAAGCCATAGAGATTGTATCTGTTGTGTAGTCTCCGAAATTGTTAGCTGAGCATTGTGTTGGGTTTGAATACGATCCAAATGTCACGTTTGTGATCAGATCACCTGACGTACATGCAGCAGTATGTAATCCTGTGGTACAATACTGTGCCATCGCGGAAGGCGAAAGCAGCATGAAACCTAGCATTAGGTTAAAATAAAGTAATAGTTTTTTCATTATGTGTTTGTTTAAAAATTTAGACGTGTTAAAAGAAACTTATTTCTAACATATACACAAGTAAATTGACCCTTTTCCAACTCGTCATCTAATAATCTAGATTGAATCTTTATAAGATGTGCAATAAATAGCGCTTTGATTCCTTTATTTGTAGCATGAATAAAATACTTCTATTCGCACTGTTATCTGCACTTTTTTCGTGCGCAATAGAATCTATGCCAACTGGAGGTGAAAAAGACATCATTCCTCCGGAAGTAATTCTTACTTCTCCAGCAAATTATCAAACCAACTTTAAAAGTCCTGAAATAGAGTTAACCTTTGATGAGTTTGTAGAGCTAAAGAATTTTAACCAACAGTTTTCTGTTTCTCCTCCGTTAGAAAATAAAGTAGATTATAATCTTAAAGGAAAAACGCTAAACATCACAATTCTTGATACCCTCAAAGAAAACACCACCTACACGCTCAATTTTGGAAATTCGATAGTGGACATTTCTGAAGGTAACCCTCAAACCAGTTTTAAATATGTTTTTTCCACTGGGCCTGTTTTAGATAGTTTAAAAATACAAGGTAATGTTCATCACGCTTTAAGCGGAAAGCCAATGGAAGGCTTTTTGGCAATGTTATATTTGGATTCTGATGAAGACAGTGTTGGGTATAGAGCCAAGCCTCAGTACTATGCCGTTACCCAAGAAGATGGTTCGTTTAGCATAGAAAATATAAAAGATGAGAACTATAGGCTCTTAGTGCTAGATGACAAGGATTTTAACTTTAAAATCACCTCAAGGCAAGAGCCTCGCGGGTTTGAAACCGAACTTATAAACCCAGGCAAAGACAGTATTTACCATTTAAGAACTTTCGTTGAGAAAAACAGGCTCAAGTTTAACCAGCTTAAACAAACTGGGGTTGGCAAAGCTTTGGTCTATTATTCTGCTGATGTGCCAGACGGTTTTAAAATCACTGATAAAAACGAGAATCCCATTTTTATAGACGACCGAAACGGAAGAGACACTCTCACTTTATTCTTTGAAAAAGGAGTTTCCGACACGTCTTTGTTTTATGCGCAATACGCTGATGTAACCGACACACTCTTTATTCGAAATGCTGAATTTGACAAAATTGAACCTGCCTTAAGAGCTAAAAGAGCGGTCGTTACTCCAAGTGATATTTTAACACTCACTTCAAATAAACCAATTGAAAATTTCGATCCGTCTTACCTCATCTACGTTAAAAACGGAGATACAGTGGCGGCACCAAAATTGACCTTAGACGAGAATGGCTTTGACCTTGTATTTGATGAGCGGCCTTCTTTTGGGGACAAATACACGGTTCATTTTATTCCTGGTTTTGTTTCTGCTTTTTACCAAGAACAAGTTGATACGGCTAGCGTTGGTTTTAAAACGAAAAAAGAAACCGATTATGCTTTTCATATTATTTCATTAACACAAGAAGCAGATCAACAAAGTGTCATTCAGTTGTTAGATGAAAAAAACACCTTGGTTTTTGAGACTACCGTTGTTGGCAAGAAAACTATTGAAGTCCCTTTCTTAGAACCTGACGGTTACATTTTAAGAGTAATTATAGACGATAACAAAAACGGTGTATGGGACACCGGAAACTACTTAGAGCAAATACAGCCTGAAAGGGTGTTGTATTACCCGGAAGTTATTGAGCTACGTGCCAATTGGGAAATTGAAACTATTTGGGATTTAAAATAAAAAAAGCCCAAAACACGATTGTATTTTGGGCTTTGCTTTTATACTTCGTTCTTAAAATTACTCTTTGAATGCGCCAAAAGAATAGGATAAGCCTACGCCCAGTACTTCTTTGAACTGAGTTCCCGGTGCATTTAACACTCCGTCACCATTGGTATCTCTCACAGAAATATCGTGATCGTAAATAAGGTTTAACAGCAACGAAGCTGTTAACCATTTGTTAGCTTTAATAAGCAATAAGCCTTCCCAAGTCACATCTATGTTTTGAGGACGATCTAAATAATTTGAAAACAAACTGAGCTTAGACGATACTTCTAAATTGTCATTAAACTGTTTTGCGTAAATAATATCTACAAAAGCACCAAATTCCCAACGCATTTTACCCTTAGCCAAATCAGAAACGTTAGCAGCGTTAACATCGAAAAAAGAACTTCCATAAGCTAAAGCCGAATCATTCACAAAAGTGTTCTTAACTGTTGCCGGAGAAATGTAAACCACTAAACCATCTATTGACTTATTGGTAAAGCCTAAACCATAGGTTGCATAAGCTGGAGAAAGAAAGGACGAAATTCTCAAAGAATCAGGAAATTTTGAATCTTCTGGGTTCGCAAAACCATCAAGTAATTGTGTGCGAACATTACCAAAGGCGCTGACGCTCCATTTAGGGTTGCCTAATTCGCGGTCGTAGCGTGTCGTAAATTCTATCTTATCGTCTGTCTTAACATCTTGATTCGGCTGAATGCTGTAACCAAAATTTACTTCCAATAAATTGAACCAGGTGTTGTTCCCTTTATTAAGGGTCGCTGCCTGCTTCAATAACACAGCGAAGTTACTTGAATTCGAACCCCCGGCTGCCCAATTGCTCAATGCTGTTTGAGTTAATCCAAGACTGTAAAGTCCAGAGTGTTTCCAAGGTTTTTCAGGTGCAGTCGTGTCTGTTTGTGCAATGGCAAAAGTTGTGAGTAAAGCCAAGCAAAAGGTTGAATAAATTTTCTTCATATTAAAATTTTGGTTCTGCGTCAGATGTATCGCACACCCTTCGCATAAAGAGGGCAAATTTAAAAGTTTGGAGATCTCATTCGAACTTTGAAAAATATTTTCTTAAGCCACGTAATTACTTGGCTTTAAAGCTTTCAATAGCATTTTTAGTAAAGTCAGAAAGAACTAAAGTTCCGCTAATTGCAGCTCTCTCTACCAACAAATCATCCCAATGTTCAGTTCCTGACCAAAAAACGGTCTTCAGTTCCTTCATCGCTTCTGGATTACTCTTTGCCAATTTAGTGGCAAGCTCCAAAATGGCATCGTCCATTTCTTCTACAGAATCGAAAATGTCAGTATAGATTCCTTTTTCGCGTGCCCATTCGGCATCAAAAAACTTGGTGGCATTTATTGCCATGGCACTCATGCCGCTTAACCCTGCTTTTCTTTCAACGGCTGGTCCAACTACAAACGGTCCAATACCGACTGCTAGCTCAGATAATTTAACTGACGCGAATTTAGTGGCAAAACAATAATCAACAGATGAAGCCAAACCAACACCTCCGCCAACGGATTTACCTTGCACACGGCCTATTATCAACTTCGGGCATTTTCGCATGGCGTTGATTACGTTGGCAAATCCTGAAAAGAAGACTTCCCCTTCACCCAAGTTTTTTATTGAAATGAGCTCATCAAAACTTGCACCTCCACAAAATGCTCTTTCTCCCGCAGATTTTAAAATAATTACGCCTACCTCTTCATTTTCTCCGGCAGCAATAATCGTATCTGCCAATTTTCCCAAAACTCTTCCTGGCAAAGAATTACTTAAAGGATGAAAAAATTCGATGGTTGCAATACTGTTTTCAGTTTGAATGGATACATCTCCTTGCTGGGTAGCGTCAGTCATATTGTCAAATTTTTAGCAAATCTAATCTTCAAAATTGATTGCTCAGTTTATAGCTCCTGAAAGTTTACAATTCATTGTAGGCAGAGTGCTCAACCTTGCTGATTTGAGAATGATACCACTGATACCATTGTGTCTTCCCTTTTGACTTGGCCTTTTTATGTGTTGAGTTTCGCTTCCAATTCTCAATCGACTCCATATCTTTCCAATACGATATAAATATTGCATGGGCGGCACCATCTCCAGCAAACTCGTGACCTAAATATCCGGGCATTCCTTTGGCTAATTCCAGCGTTTTTTCATCCATATCCATATAGCCCTCTAAATCTTTTCCGCGTTGGTAAGAAAAAAGAACTGCGTAATAAGGTGCTTTAAAGTTCTTTCTGTTCATGTTTGTTCTATCAATGACTTAATATCTTGAATGTCCATCATGTTTTTATACTTTCGAAATTATAAAACAACTCCAACAATGAAACATTTATTACTCTCCGCAATTTTGGCCTTCGGCCTGTTCTGTTCCGGATCAGCGCAGTCTGAGGTTACATTTTACACGAACAACGGAAATTTTGTGCTTCTCCTGCACGATTCGGTTATGCCAATAACAGCGGGTAATTTCAAGGCCTTGGTTGACACCAAGTTTTATGATGGAGTAATCTTTCATCGCATCATTTCAAATTTCATGATTCAAGGAGGTGACCCAACAGGAACAGGATCTGGCGGCCCAGGATATACCATTCAAGATGAGTTTGTAACTGGACAATCTAACATCAAAAAGACTATTTCTATGGCAAACACAGGACAACCAAATAGTGGAGGTAGTCAGTTTTTTATAAACGTAAAAAACAATACTTTCCTAGATTTTGACAAAGCCCCATTATCTTCTAAGCACCCTGTTTTTGGGGAGGTTACAAGCGGTTGGACAGTTGTAGAAACCATTAAAAATGTTCCTACAAACCCTAGTGATAGACCTATTACCGATGTGGTTATGGATAGTTTAAGAACTACCGGATCCGTTCTTTCCGTTGAAGAAATTGAAACTAATAAAACGTTAACCTCAATATATCCAAACCCGATAAGCAACGAGAGTGTCTTAGATCTTTATCTCGACAAAGCACAAAAGGTTTCGGTTGAGTTATTAGATATGAACGGAAAAGTTCTTTTTAAAACACAAGAAAATTTAGGTTCGGGTAAAGCATTGATCCCACTTTATAATTTAGGAGTTGTTGAGCTTTCGTCTGGCACTTACTTTCTTTCTATAAACGGAATAAGCGTTAGTAAAAAAGAGAAGTTTATTATTTCGAACTAATTACTATTAGACATTATAAAAAAAGGGTAGCTGCTTCAGTTGCCCTTTTTTATTTCTTTTCGTTTTTTAACCCTGCAGGCGTTTCAAGTTTACCCATAAAGAGTATGCTTTCAGACACATCGTCCATTATAAAAAATAGAAAAGGTTTGTTTGCATTAAACTCTATGTTTTGTGGCTTGCTATGCGATATGCTTTCTGTTGTCATAACCACTGCTGTAGCTGCTGCGGCCTCCGTTCCTTCCTCTGACACTTCGATAAATGACTGGTGTATTACCTGATCTATCCAAACAGGTTCTGCCGTCATTATCCCTGAAAAATCTGCTCCTACTCCAAATGAATTACCCATTCCTTTTTCTATGAGATATTTGTTTAAAGTCTCTTTGTACTCTAACTTAAATTTGGGGAAATGCACGTTTACATTCGCCTTTGATCTTCGCAACAAGCTCTTTATTTCATTGTTCGTTAGATTCTTTTCAACTTGCTCGATACTCTCCTTAGGCAGAAAAACAAGCATGCTTTGTTTGTCTCCTTTATATGGAAGTCGAATAGCTTGATAATCCATTGTTTCGGCATAGCCAAACCCGCCCTTTTGAAACATCATTTCAACTTTTACAGATTTTTTCGGGGCAAAAAACTCTTTCTTTTTGGTATCCTTCTTTTTAAACCCGTATTTCCAATCTCCTTTAAAGTATACTGCATTGGTCAAGATCAACCGTGTGTCTCCCGTTATCGTTCCAGGAGGAATCAAGTCTTTAATTTTATTTTGAGTTTGTTTTTCAACCCAGGTATTTATCGTTTTTTCAGATGCTCCAAACTCTATAGGCGCATTGTAATACATGTTGTTCATTTCTAAAAAGTCTTTTTCAAATTCAGAGGGTCCATATCCCCATAGACGATTTGCCAAATTCCATTGGACTTCGCATAAATTTTCATTGAGCATACGCTGATATAAACCGTTCAATTCGTGAAAATCTCCTGCCTCGTTGTTAAAGTGCATTACCTTTTCAAACTCTTCAGCGGTGCTTCCTTTTGCTCCAGCATACGTCATTGCCATCGCTGTGGAAATACTCAACGGAGAGATAAAGTAGTTTCCTTCTTTTGCTTCTTTTAAGTAATCTACCCCAAACTCGTTACTCGCTTGCCCGATAGCTTTATAGTTCTGTTGGTTAACTGATGACATTAAGACAAATGCGGACGCTGCAACAACCATTAAAGACTTTGTTTTCATAATTCAGGTTTCCAAGGTAAAAAGACAAGAACAGTGCCAAAACTCAGGTGCTAAGTCTGAATCGCATCAGCCCTCGGGTCGGTCTTCTATAAAAAATAAATTGTACCGTTATTATTAAGAATCTGACCTTAACAACTTCTTTTTTATGCCTGTTTCTCAACTTGTTCTAATCCGCATCTTCGCCTATTACTCAATTCATTAACATTATTGTAAAATCATCTAAAACATGACTAAATCCTTACTTTTCACCCTCGGCCTTTTAATTTCTTTTTGCTCTTTCTCTCAAGAAAAAATAGATGTCGGTGTTAACTTCAATTTTGCTTACCCAACTTCAGATTTTGGATTTGGCAGTGAAGACAGCCCGTTGTATTTGCCTCCTGGGACGGCTTTTGGAGGATCTCTTGAGGGTAACTATTGGTTTACAAATTACTTCTCCGCTGGTCTAGAGGCAGGCTATCTCATGTTTGCAGATGACATAGAGCCAATTAACGGTGTTCCAATTACAACCAGCGCAACAGCCATTCCGATTATGGCAAAGGCCACTGTTTATCTTGGGCGAGGAATAGTAAAACCATACATAGAGCTCGGTGCTGGTTACAGCATTTATACGCAAAAGCAATCGTATTCTGATATCAGTGTTGACCCCGCGCCCATTGAAGTTGTGTGGGATCAAAGTGGAGCAATTGTTTCACCTAGGCTCGGGCTAAAAGTTGATTTTACAGATCAACTCAGCATGAAAATAAATGTGCAGTACAATCAAATGATTAATAAAGTAGATGGCGACAAATCTGTTGATATTACTCTTGGCGGTGAAACGACAACAGAAACATTGCCAGCCCTATACGCAAACAGTGTTGGTTACCTTGGCGTAAATGTTGGCGTGACTTATGCACTCTTTAATCATTTCGGCAGGTTTTAAAACGGACATCTATAAAATTACTAAGCCTGCAGACGCAGGCTTTTTTATTCCAATCGGCTAGCTTGAAAGTCTATTACTTCTCCATTACTTACTTGTATTGAAAACTCCATAGGATTGCAACACACTTGACAATCTTCAACATACACCTGATGTGGAATACTTGGATCAACTAAAGTTTCAATTGATTCAAAACAGTAAGGGCACGTATATGAAATGTCAATTTGATTCATTGGTATTTGGTCGATATTCTTCTCGTTAGCTTACTTTTTTATAAATCGTGTAAGCCAATTTGAAGCAACGCCTTATTTGTTTTTACTTGAACTTAATCTTTCCAGGTACTTCCATTTTGGGCTTGTCAAACATCAACTTAAGGTGTAAATCAAAAATAGATCCCATCGTCTTGACATTAGAAAACTCATTGGTCTTATGATATTTATTTAGATCAGAAGCGAGTGACTCTATTTTTTCATCTGAAGACAAAACCTCATTTGCCATACAATCTATCAACTTATGCAAGCGGTATTTCGTCACTTCATAGCGCTTTTTTATCTGAGAACGCTCTTCATATTGATACTGGTAAATCGTTTCAGGGGGTAAAACTTTAGAACAGAATTCTACTATTTTATTGTTCTCTTTATAAAATTGAGGGAGGTAATTGTTTTTGCGCCCTTCGTAACAAAATTGATCAAAATCTATACAACGCGCCCGGTATTGTCTTTTGTCGAAATCTGGCGTTATGTTAATCACGTAGTTATACGAGCGCATGTCTCCCAGAAGAAGAGCAAAGCAACGTTCGTTGAATTTTATAAACTCTTTAGCTAAACTTACTTCTTGATATTCGGAACGTTGTAAATGCGATTCAACAAATTGGTCGCAAGGAATGCCCATAATGTGCTCTTCAATAATAGTGTCAGCATCTATGATATAAAAGATGCGGTTTGGGCTTAATATATGCTCCACCTCTAATCCAAAAACACGCGAAGCATCCGCTTTTTTCACATAAAAATAGTCGTGAACATCATTGGACAGGTTTCTGATTTTTACTCGAAAAGGGTTCGTGTTTCCGAATTGGCAAAAGTCTATTTGCGCAACAGTTAAATGCCCAATAACCTCCATGTTACCGCCCGTTTTCATCAAACCATAAATCTCCGTCAAAGCTGAAAAGATCTCGTCCTGCTGGTGCGGAGGATAAATCACACTGCGCCAAAGCGTATCTACTCCATCTTTATCATAAACAGGAATGGATTCTTGCCAATCGAGCAGGTCCGTATATTTTATTGGAATTTTTTCTTCACGTCCATACTCAGTTAAATAGGCTGCAAATTCTTTGCTTACGGCATAAGCGGGTTTCTTTTTAGACGCATCAATATGGTCTATCTCACTTTTAGAATAATTTTCTGCTTCGAAATTAGTTTTCCGCATTTCCCGAATATTTATAAGGGGAATATAAGGAATTGCCAAAGCTCATTTATGAATTTAGAACTTCGCTTGCCCGCTATGAATAACCAATGCAAAAAATATAAAGATTGCTTTTGTTCATAAGCCTATTCAGGCTCCACGAAAGTTGGTTTTGTTTCATTTAAGTCTTCCGCGCCATGTGACATTTCTTTTAGCTTTTTCACCAAAAGGAAAAGTAAAACCCCGATGATAAAACAAGCAGCTGCAATTGCTCCAAATATGGTCATCTCGCCAGCGTCTTGAGCCATCTCACCTAAAACACCTGCGGCCTTATTTCCAATTCCAACTATAGCAAAATAAGCCCCCATCATTATACTAGCATACTTTACAGGAGCCAGTTTTGTTATAAATGATAATGCAACAGGAGAGATACTTAACTCCGCAATAACATGCATTAAATAAGCGATGAGCAACCAATATACAGGAGACTTTCCAATGGCGCTTAATGATGCATCATATACTGCGCCCATTAAAACTAAAAAGCTCAGACTCATGACAATCATACCTACAGCACTTTTAAAAATAGCCGAGGACTCTTTCCCTTTCTTACTCCATTTCAACCAAAACCAAGCCATAGGTGCGCCAATAACAACAACATAAAAAGCGTGCAGCGACTGGAAGTAGCTTGTCGGCATCTCCCATCCAAAAATGAACCTGTCTACTTTATCTCGCGCATATAAATTCATTAGGCCTCCAGCTTGTTCATAGGCCGCCCAAAAAACGATCACAATTAAAAAGGAGATCAGCAATACAATTACCCGGTCTTTTTCAATTTTAGTCAAAGGTTGATTCGCCAAATGAGCGTTCGTTTTAGAGTGTTTCAGAAGGTCCCCTACTCCATCAAGATGTTTTCTGAATGCGATATACACAATTTGGCCAATTATCATTCCAAAGCCGGCTATTGAAAAGCCAAGGTGCCAGCCTATTTTTTCGGCAACAGTACCCACGATAATAGGTGCGGCAAGGGCTCCAATATTAATTCCAATGTAAAAGAGCGTAAACCCGGCATCTCGTTTAGAGTCTCCTTGTTTATAGAGTCCACCGACCATAGTGCTAATATTCGGTTTCAGTAAGCCTACCCCTATTACCAAAAACACTAAACCCGTGTAGAAAAAAATGATGCCTTCAATGGCCATAGAAAACTGCCCGAGTATGATAAATATTCCACCAACAAAAACCGATTTTTTCTGTCCCAACCATTTATCTGCAGCCACACCTCCAAAAATTCCCATGAAGTAAACCATCATTCCATACCAACCATAAAGCGCAAGTGCTTCTTTACTGGTCCAACCCATTCCCGGGTTATCTCCGGTAGTTTGTTGCGTAAGGTAAAGCACCAAAATGGCTCGCATTCCGTAAAACGAAAAGCGCTCCCATAACTCTGTAAAGAATAATACAAATAGTCCTTTTGGGTGACCCCAGATAGTAGCTTGCTGCTGCATAAGTATATTTTTAAGGGATGCCTAAAATAGGTTTTTTACGCTATTGCTAGAATAGAGATAGCACTCTACTCTTTGCCAAAAAAGTTGATGTTTTTCATGAAAGTCAGAGTTTATTCCTGATCTCTCTTCTTCACCATAGTCAATATTGTAGCAATGCCAACCGTCTCATCAGTTTCGTCATAGATGTCTACCAAGAATTTTACAATGCCTTTGGCAATATCGTCTTCGCTGCGTTTTTCTTGGTCTATTTTTTCCTTTACTGTGAACTTCACCCCAATGGTCATTCCTGGGTAAACCGGCTTTGTAAAACGACATTCGTCAATTCCATAATTTAAAAGAACCGGGCCTTTGCGTGGGTCTACAAACATGCCTGCAGCCTTACTTAAGATGTAATAGCCGTGTGCCACTTTGCCTTCAAAGATGGTTCCTTCTAAAGAAGTGGCATCTACGTGTGCATAGAAATTATCGCCACTGACTTGCGCGAAGCTGGCAATGTCTGCATCTGTTACGGTGTGTCTGTGCGTGTAAACCGTGTCTCCTACATTCAGTTCTTCAAAATGCTGACGGAACACATGTGGATTAGCTTCCGGGCGCTCAGCGCCTGGTTGATATTGTTCTGTAATATTTGTAATGGTATCTGGGTGACCTTGGATAGCGGTGCGCTGCATGTAATGCAAAACACCACGTTTACCTCCCATTTCTTCTCCGCCACCAGCGCGACCAGGACCGCCATGCGTTAACATCGGCATTGGTGAACCGTGACCTGTACTTTCCTTGGCGCACTTAGCATCTAACACCAAAATTCTACCATTGGTATGGGCGGCTTCTACCACAAATTCTTTAGCTATGTTTTGATCAGCGGTAACGATAGAAGTCACCAAAGACCCTTTTCCTAATGCTGTTAATTCAACCGCTTCTTCAGTTGTTTTATAGGGCATTAATGTAGACACTGGTCCAAAGGCTTCAATGTTATGGACATCTGTTTTATTGAAAGGATCATCGTTTCTAAACAACACCGGACTAAAGAATGCACCTGCATTTTTATCGGCTCCACTTACGCTGAAGTTTTCTAAATCGCCATATACCATTTCTTGCGAGGCTGCTAATTTTTCTACACTTTCACGAACACGATCTACTTGAATTTTAGTCGCCAAAGAACCCATTCTTACTCCTTCTTCTTGTGGGTTACCAATGGTTGTTTTTCCTAAACGTTGACCTAATGCAATTTGCACATCTTCCATCAAGTTTTCTGGAACCATGATTCTTCGGATAGCTGTACACTTTTGACCGGCCTTCACTGTCATCTCAGATTGAACCGATTTAACAAATATGTCAAATTCCGGTGTGCCCGGTTTGGCGTCCAAACCTAAGATAGAGGCGTTTAAAGAATCTGCTTCTAAATTAAAAGGAACCGACTCAGCTAATAATCTTGGATGCGCTTTCAGCATTCTTCCTGTATGTGCGCTTCCTGTAAAGGTGACCACATCTTGGCTCATCACATGGTCGATAATACCGTGCCCTTTTCCAGTTATTAACTGCAAAGCGCCTTCAGGTAAAATCTTAGAATCTATAATTTCTTGAACAACCAATTCAGTTAAAAACGAAGTATACTCAGACGGCTTTACCACACAGGGTACGCCTGCCATCCAATTAACTGCAGCCTTTTCTAACATTCCCCAAACAGGGAAATTAAAAGCGTTAATATGAATCGCAACACCACGCTTCGGCACCATAATATGGTGACCAATAAAACTACCGTCTTTACTTAAACCAACGGCATCGCCATCTACGTAATACGGTAAATCTGGAAATTGTTTCCGCAAAGAAGCGTTTGTAAAAAGGTTACCAAAACCACCTTCAATGTCTATCCAAGAATCTACTTTAGTGGCGCCAGTGGCCCAAGACAAGTCGTAGAACTTTCGCTTTAATCCATTTAAATGAAGAGCTAAAGCCTTTAGCATGCGTCCTCTTTCTTGAAAAGTCATTTTGCGCAAAGCTGGTCCGCCTACTTTTCGGCCATAGTCCAAAATGGCAGCATAGTCCATTCCAGCACTTGAAACCTCAGCGAAATCTTCGCCCGTAATGGCGTTGTGTGCAACGTATTCTACACCTTCACCGGCAGCCCATTGGCCTTGTATATAGTTTTGAATTTTCTTCATCGTAGTCAAAAATTAAGATTCAAATGTAAGGAAGGATGTCGTGTTAATGGAGGTCTAAATCGTAAGTTGTTTTGAGTACCGTTTTCTTTAATCTCTTTTGAATAATAGCTGCCTTGGTCACATAATACAAATAGGTTTTCAATTTTAAGTCTTTTCTTGAAGGCTGCTCATTAATGTGCATAAACATCTCTGAGACACTTGAATTTGAGATCGTGGTGAAGGAGTCCTTGCTTTTTAATACTACTAATATCTCTTTGACGGCTTTGGAGTTACTTTCACCCAGTCTCGAAATTTGAAATAGGCTGTCTAGGTTTTCAACATCTTCAAATCCCTCTGTATTCTCATCCAATAGAATTTCACCATTTGTCATTTTTCGGCCTTTCGCCTTCAAACCATGGCTGTAGCTTTTTACATAAAAGACTTCATCATTTCCGGTCATCTTTGAATAGCGGAACTCATCAACACTTTTCCATGTCCTTGATATCAATTTACCGCGTGTACTCATTCGTTGGCAATACTCCTGAAAAGCGTTAAGCAAGAACCCTTCTTGGGTGCACAACTCCACTGAATCTGCCCAGACGGTTTTTGTGACTTTTGTATTGAGGTAAGTTGCAATCGTTCGGTTTCCAGTTTTATTCCAGGTCATTAAAGTATCACCGTTTGTAACTAAATAGGCAGCGTTGTATTCTGACGCTGTCGCAGATTCTTTTAAGAAATATGCAGGGTCAATAAATGACTTGCTTTGCGAGAAAATCGCAAAAGACAAAAGGATAAAAATAAAAAGCGGTAATTGGCGAATCATCCGGATATATAATTTGGAAATATACTACTTCAGAGATATGTATTTTTGCACCATGCGCTCTTTGCAAATATTTCTGTTGTCCATTTTTTTTGTTGCGTGCCAAAAAACGCCAATGCCCGTTGTCGATTCTGACCCTGTTAGCGAATATTTGAATTTACCTACCGCTCCTTTTAATTATGCTAATCAGCCGTTACCAGACTACATGCTTATAGGTCAATTATTAAATGTTGACAATACACCTGCTCATAACCCTGTAACTGACAACGGTGCCACTCTTGGTCGCGTTCTTTTTTACGAGAAGGGGCTGAGTAAAAACAACACTATTTCCTGTGCCAGTTGCCATAAACAAGAGAAAGCATTCTCTGATGACGCTATTTTTAGTGAAGGCTGGGAAGGTCACGAAACAGGTCGTCATTCTATGGGAATCATAAACGGCAAGTATTATTATTCTGGTAAGTTTTTTTGGGATGAACGCGTTGCATCTTTAGAACAGCAAACACTTATGCCTATTCAAGATTCTGTTGAAATGGGTCTGACGTTAAGTGAAATGGAAGAACGCCTAAAAGGTTTACCTTACTACAAACCACTTTTTACCAGCGCATTTGGGAACGATGAAATAACATCAGAAAAAGCCGCGATGGCGATGGCTCAATTTATCAGAAGCATCGTGAGCTACCGAACAAAATACGACACAGGTCGATTTATGATGAACACTCAGTTTGGCCCCTTTAATAATTTTAGTGATTCTGAAAATTTAGGTAAAAAGTTGTTCAATGGCTTTAAAAAAGTAAAATGCGCATCTTGTCATGGTAGCGATGCTTTTGCTTCCACAGGAGGGCGAAATAATGGTTTAGATGCGAGCACAACGGACGCAGGTATAGGAGGTGTAACTGGAGCTTCCTTTGAAATGTCAACATTTAAAGCTCCTTCTTTAAAAAGTGTTTTACTCAGAGCCCCATATATGCATGATGGGCGCTTTTCCACGATAGAAGAAGTTATAGAACACTATAGTTCTGGAGTGCAAAACCATCCCAATTTAGATCAAGATCTCAAAGATTTTGACACCGGGCTTCCTAAATCAATGGACATGACTGAATTAGAAAAGACAGCTTTAGTCGATTTCTTAAAAACACTTACGGACAATGCCCTGGTGACAGACGAAAAGTTCTCAAATCCTTTTAAATAAATATGTTAAAGCCATAGCTGATCGCTTCACCTTTTTCTTCAAATTGTGAATCGATTATATTCGCGTATGCGAAAAATTTTGTTTGCGCTTTGTGCCCTTTTCTTAATTGCCTGTAAAAAAGACAACGCTTCTTCGGATTCAACACCGAAGACTCCTAACCTTCCGACAGTAGCCTATAATTACTCAACCCCAAACCTTCCTGTACATTTTCTAAATCCGCAAATAGCAGGAATAGATAACACACCTGTTTCTAATCCGACAACAGACGAAGGCGCAACACTTGGTAGAGTACTTTTTTATGAAACACAACTGAGTAAAAACAGTACTGTTTCCTGTGCAAGCTGTCATGTTCAAACAAAAGGGTTTTCAGACCCATTTATTTTAAGTGAGGGCTTTGAAGGGCATTTTACTGGCCGCCATTCTATGGGAATAGTAAATTCTCGTTACTACCCAACTGGTAAATTCTTTTGGGATGAACGTGCTGCGACATTGGAAGAACAGGTGTTAATGCCCATCCAAGATTCAGTAGAAATGGGCTTAACCTTAACGGAGCTTGTTTCGCGCGTAAGTGGACAATCGTATTACGGGTCATTGTTTCAAGATGCATTTGGCACAACTGAAATAACTACAGACAAAATTTCAAAAGCGCTTGCACAATACGTTAGAAGTATTGTAAGTTTTCAATCAAAATATGATGTCGGCAGAGCTCAGGCCTCTGGACCTCAGGAAGACTTTAGCAATTTTTCAGCCCAAGAAAACCATGGCAAAACACTCTTTCAAAATGGGCCAAACGGCTTTGCATGTTCTATGTGCCATGCACGAGATATTCAAGTGGCAAATAAAGGGCGTAACAATGGATTAGACCTTTCAACAATTGATGAAGGCGTTGGTGGTGTTTCTGGTATTCCGTTTGATGAAGCGACATTTAAAGTGCCCTCTTTGAGAAATGTAATGCTGCGTGCTCCCTACATGCACGATGGACGATTTGCAACTATTGAAGAAGTTCTGGAACATTATTCTACTGGAATAAAAAACCACCCAACTTTAGATCACGAATTAAAAGACCCAAACACGAATCAACCCATAAGGCTGAACATGACAACACAAGAAAAACAAGACCTGATTGCTTTTTTCAACACACTCACAGATTCTGAAATAACAACGGACCCGAAATTTTCTGACCCCTTTAATTAATGCCTATCCTTATCAAAAATTCATTTGAATAATACGATTCGGTTACACGGCTTTTTTTATTGAGCTTTTTTATGCACATTTTTTCTGAAGGAAATCCTTAATAGTTCACTTTAAAGATTTTATTGTTTTTGAAATTAGCCTGTGGTAATTTGCTACAAGATTATCCCGAAATAAAAACAAGTAACGAACTTCTGTTTTCTCTCTGCTGCAGAAGGACAAGTTTTTCATCTACGAACCTGTTAGAGCACCTTTTTTTAAATACCTCGATAGATTTAATTTCAAAGTCCATAAGGCTTTCAATATGCATAGCGTCTAGAATGAACTGAGCAGATATACTTGCATTAAAAAAAATAACTGCAGCCAAACTAGCCGCAGTTGCAAATCGTTTTATCAATCTAAATTCTAAAAGTTTAGTTGTTTGATGTTCCCGTCAGGTGTAACCCAATAAATTTGTTTCACGATTTCTTTCTTGATGATTTCTTTAGGCTTCACCACTTCTTTCGGTTCTACCGGTTTTTGAACCAAGCGCATTTTCACTTCGTATTCTATTTGCACAACGGGTTCTAACAATGCCGGATTCAAAACGAAATCATAGTCCTTGTTAAACTTCGGCATGTAAAATTGCGATGTCGATTTCGGTGCTGTGTTTACCGTTCCAGATTGTCTTACATACATAGCGTTAGAACTGAAAGCTGTGTATGATTGGTATTGCTCGTGTGGCAAATGCACCAAAAACCCTTCGGTCATAACACGGTCTTTGTCCTTGTAATCTTCATTGGTCAACTGGCCATATCTGTAGATTTTCTGCTTCAACATACCTTCGGCCTTCATTATCATTTTGTCTTTTTTCTTGTCTATGTCTTCAATGAAATAATCGACACGTACCAAGTCGTAAATCTCATTTTCGGCACAAATAGTAACGAGGTATTCTAAAACTTTAGGGTCAGAATATTTAAAGTGTAGATTCTTTTTAAGCTCGAATCCGATTGGAATTTCATTGTAGGTTTTCTTCGAGAATATTTTCTTTTCGGCCATGGTTTCATACAACGGAATGAATGAAATCATGTCTACAAACATTTCTACATCACTGCTTCTTTTTTGCACGCCTTGGCGGATGGAATCTATTTTGGACTTCAACAAATCGTTGGCCTCTTTCTGCGTTTCGCCCACTTGCGTGGAAGTAAAAATGGCGAGGTACGAATCCGCAGAAGCATTGTACATTCCTTTTATGGTAAATGTTAAATCGCCTAAAGCGGGTAAGTTGAGATGCACAAAATTGTGGTCTATCGGGATTTGTTGTCTACTCGCCATACTGTTATTTGCGCGGTAATCGTAATTCCCTTTTACTTGGCTCATCATCGATAAGGTGATTAATAATAGCCCGAGGGTTGTGATTGTTTTTAACTGATACATTTGATTTTTGTTTTATGATTAATTCTTGGCCAAAGCACAGCAAACCATCAAAAAATCTCTTGTAAGCCTTTGGTATAAGGTTTGTATCTTATTTTACAAGCGTTTTACAAGACATTAAAAACACATCGATTTACATTTGGATTCAACTAAAAAACAAGAGCTTATCTATTTCGAACAACTCAAGCATACATTGAGGAAAGAAGTTGAATCTAGTCTGCACATTCGCAAAGAATTTAAAGAATGGTCGGGCAGTGATATTCAAACTTTTCAGATAGATCTGGAAGAAAAATGCAAAAGCACCGTAAGCGAAAAATGGGTGTATCTGCATTTTAAAAACCCTAGCGAGAAATTGCCACGGGTAGACGTTCTTAATTTATTGAGTCAGTATTGTGGGTTTAAAAACTGGGATGATTTTAAACGGCAAAAAGAAGATGTTCCCGCGAAAGCGGAAGAGAAAAAACGAAGCAAACGCTTTGGGTTGATTGGTGTTTTAGCTGGTATGATTTCTTTGGCCGTTATCTTTTTAATGCCAGCTAAAAGGACAACCGTCTACTTTATAGATGCATATACGCAAAAGCCCATTGCCTTGAGCGAGCTGAATTACAGTTTAGATGTAAACAAGCATTCTGATATTTCCGTAGATCCGGACAACGAGTTCGTACTTCTGAAACTGCAGAAGGACGATACTTTAAAAGTAGATGGGCCTTATTATAAACCGGTTCATTTTTATTTGACTCAAGAAGAGATTCCAGAATCGATTACGATAAAAGTGTTTCCAGATGATTATGCCATGATGCTGAATTATTTCTCTCGCTCGGAAGAACAGAACTGGGATAAACGCAAGCAGCAGTTGGAAGGAGCGATACATAATGATGCGGTTATCTTTCAAAGTCACCCGCAACACGATGGCATAGAAATGCTGAATAAGGGCGAGTTTATTGACCGCTTGATTCTTCCTGTAAACAGTTTGAGAAATTTAGAAATACAAGACATCGTGTACAAAGACGGACAAATATTAAACCTCCGTTTTGTACAAAAAGACAAATAAGATGAAAAATTTAAATCTATTAATCACAGGCGCATTTTGCATGCTTGGCTTTGCTGGCATTGCCCAGACGAACAACAGCTATGGTGCAATGCAAACGCGATTTGAAAAGAAAACCCTTGACCATGCAGATTCTGCAGCCTTTGTGCAATCGGGCATACAAAAGGCGCAATCTCTTTTTGAATACAACGATGTGTATTTGCAGAACTCTACAAACCGTTCGAACCAGATGTATGTGGAACAAAAAGCTCCTGAATTATTTTACATTGAAAAAGGAGACACAACAAACTTAGATGCTGTGATGACACAAACTCGGGCAATCGTTCAAAAGCAAGGTGGTACACCCGTGGAAATACAATACACTGAAAAAGAAGGTGTTTTAGGTCAAGTCACTTCCGTTGATACGGACCCTACTTTTACGGCAGACTTGATTCTGTTGCAAGTGAAAAAGTCGTTTGGCACGACCAGCAAAAAAGTATGGCAAGTGTTTTTAGCGAATCCTACATTTCAGGATTAGGTTCCCACAATTCTACTTTTCTGTTTTCGGGGTCGAGTACTCACATATGCTTTCGCAGAAGCTTCAGCGTAGGCGCTAAATTTTCCTTGAGGAGTTTCTGAAACTTCACCGACAATTTCTACGCCTTCTTCTTTCAAAACTTTGGCCAACTCTACTACATTTTCAACTACATAATTCAGCATTACTTTTTGGTCAGATGGGTCGAAATAATCGGAATTGTCAGGAAACATGCTCCATATAGTTGCTCCGTTTTTGGATGTTTTGGATTGTTCATCCCACGAGAAAACCGCACCGCCCCACTCTAACAGGTTAATGGCTAAATGCTTTTGATACCATGCGCTTAACGCCTTTGGATCTTTACTCTTGATGAATACTCCTCCGATGCCAATTGCGCGTTTCATAATGTTGAGTTGAAAGGTTAGAATGTTCTTAAGTTACTCTGAATTAATTCTGAAAAAGCAATGCCATTAATATGAGAAAAAGAATGGCAACAAATCCATTTAAGAATTTCAAATTCACATCTTTCACTTCATCATTACTGTAGAGGTAACCTTCCCGGCTTTTATTTTCTTTCTTTAGGAAAAGAAAAACTGCTGAACCTATTAACCAAAGCAGCGTTCCACCAATCCAATTAAATAAGTAACGCATTATTTAGTCTTACCCCAAGATTCAAACTTGTTTTCTTGCTGTGGGCGATTCGGTTCTGCTTCGCGCAAAGGTTCAACTTCTTTTAAAGTATCACGACAATCTTGAGGTAACTGTTGGTACAAACCAGTGCCTTTTGTTTTCCAAGCCATCATTTGGTCGGAAATGTCTTTTACTTTTTTTGCCGGGTTGCCAACAACTAAACTGCGTTTTTCAAACACCGTCTCGGCTGCCACAAAAGCTAGCGCACCTACAATGCATTCATCTCCAATTTGGCAATCGTCCATCAAAACAGCATTCATCCCGATAAGGGAATTTTTACCGACCGTTGCACCATGAATAATT
>ERZ767310.685-NODE-685-length-20429-cov-4.121969_pt1 | contig 20429 bp, 25 predicted proteins | sample MGYA00374954_ERZ767310 | MGnify/ENA primary metagenome ERZ767310 (study PRJEB28948, sample SAMN06267188) | marine metagenome | isolation source: Columbia River Estuary | place: USA:Columbia River Estuary, USA | collected 2013-07-23 ...
ATCAAAATAATCTACTCGAATGGAAGGATGCTGAAGCTGGAGTGCCTTGGGGAGTTTTATTATTATTTGGTGGAGGACTGTCTTTAGCTGCCGCTGCACAAAGTTCTGGATTGGCAGCATGGATTGGGAGTTCGATGCCTACTGGTTTGAGTATTTTCCTACTTGTACTTCTGTTTACAACTTTAATCATTTTCTTAACTGAACTCACTTCAAACCTTGCAACAACAGCTACTTTTTTACCCATCGTTGCAATTATTGCAACTCAATTTGGATTTAATCCATTGTTACTCACTGCATCAATTGCCATTGCAGCAAGTTGTGCCTTCATGTTACCGGTTGCCACACCTCCCAATGCCATTGTATTTGGCTCTGAATTAATCAAAGTACCTCAAATGATGCGAGCAGGCATAGTCATCAACCTAATAGCAATTGTCATTGTTTCACTGGCAGGTATTTATTTAGTGCCTTATTTCTTAATATAAAATATAAAATCAATAATAAAGACATAGTTATGATAGAAACAATTTGTATATTTGCAGGATCGAGTTTTGGTGAGCGAGCAATATATCGTCAAACAGCCCATCAACTCTCCATTTCAATTGTTGAGAAAGGATATCGTATTGTCTATGGAGGAGGCAGTGTTGGATTAATGGGTGTATTGGGTGATGCTGCTGTTGAACATGGTGGACATATAACTGGAGTGATAACAGAGCAGCTCAATGCTGTTGAAGTTGGCCATAAGAGTTTAACTGAACTTGTGGTTGTAGAATCAATGCACCAACGAAAACTAGAAATGGCAAAAAGATCGGAAGCAGTGATTTGCCTACCAGGAGGAATTGGCACTTGGGAAGAATTTTTTGAATCATTGACCTGGAATCAACTTGGCATTCAATCCAAACCAATTATTTTGCTCAATATTGAAAATTATTACGCCCCACTACAAACTTTTGTCAAACACGCTGTTCAAGAAGGTTTTCTTCCCCAATCCACATCTGATGAACTCATTTTTGCTGACTCGATTGATGAGGCAATGGATGTAATTGATAATTTTACTCCCCAAGACAAATCAAAATGGTTTGAGCGACTTAAGACGTAAAAAAAGGCATTTAATATGACAGAATCAAAAAGTCTAATAGGTATTATAATCTCACTAATCATTGCTGCATTCATTCTTTTTTCTGGTAGCCAAGGAAGTTTGAGTTTTGAGGGTCTACCATTATTTGCTGTATGTGGGGTCATAGGGTTTGTTCTACACTGGACTATCTTCATACCCTCTTATGCATTTCAAACCGAGCATTACTTTGATTTAATAGGTTCTCTTTCCTATATTGCTACAGTCATTACAGCGATTCTATTGAATCCTTCTTTAGACATCAGAGATTGGATTATTTGCTCCATGATTATGTTGTGGGCGATTCGACTGGGCTCATTTTTATTTTGGCGAGTTAAAACTGTTGGGCAAGACAAACGTTTTACCGTGATGAAAACCAAGTTTACATGGTTTCTTTTAACGTGGACGCTTGGCGGACTTTGGGTATTGGTAACAATGGCAGCTGGTCTTGCTGCACTAACCTCTAACACAACCATAGAATTAAATATTCTGGGTTATATTGGGATCGCTTTATGGCTATTTGGCTTTGCAGTAGAAGTGATTGCTGACAATCAGAAGTCACAATTTAAAAAAGATCCAAACAATCAAGGTCGTTTTATTACATCAGGTCTTTGGTCATGGTCACAGCATCCAAATTATTTTGGTGAAATTATCCTTTGGTTTGGTTTAGCTCTTCTCGCATTTCCAGTATTGTCTGGATGGCAATTAGTAACCTTAATATCACCTATTTTTGTCTATTTTCTGCTTACCAAAGTCAGTGGGATACCTATACTAGATCGCATGGCCAAAGAGAAATGGGGCTTAGATTCAGAGTATATAAATTACATAAAAATAACATCTAAATTAATCTTGGCCCCTCCAAAGAAGTGATATTGAAGCTAAAGAATAGCTTTTACAGAAACGCTTTTAATTGATTACTATTTTAAGGCTGTCTAATCTCATCAATCATTTCAATAATGTCATTGGGTGGTGGTGCAGTTGAGAATGAAATCAAGAAACTTATAAAGAGATTTAATAGCATTCCAATAAAGCCAATTCCCTCTGGTGATATGCCTAAAAACCAATACTCACTAGAATTCATCTCAGGGAATAAAAATTTGAAATAAATAATATAACTAAGGGTAAAAATAAGACCTACCAACATTCCAGTAATCGCACCTTGTTTATTGATTCTCTTTGAGAATATACCCATGCAAATAGCAGGAAATAGAGTTGCTGCTGCCAATCCAAAAGCAAAGGCAACCACTTGTGCCACAAATGCTGGAGGGTAAATACCAAAAAGACCCGCAATAATAATCGATACAAAAATTGAAAGTCTTGCGAATAAAAGCTCTTTTTTCTCAGTGATGTTTTTTGCAAATGTTTTCTTCAACAAGTCATGTGAAACAGCTGTGGATATAACCAATAAAAGCCCTGCCGCAGTTGATAATGCTGCTGCTAATGCTCCAGCAGCCACTAAAGCAATGACCCATGGGGGTAACTGAGCAATTTCAGGGTTCGCTAAAACAATAATATCTCGGTCTATATACACTTCATTATTATTGGTTGTATTTGCTTCATTGATGATCAATCGCTGTCCGTAAACTCCTTTCTTTTCATTAAATTTTGGTTTGGCAGGTTCAAAGGCATTGCCATTGGCATGCTGGATTTTTCCATCATTATTTTTATCTTTCCAAGCAATCAAACCTATATCTTCCCAATTCTTAAACCACTCAGGTGCGTTTTCATACGAGACATTATGTGTTGATTCAAATAAATTCAATCGAGCGAAAGAGGCAACTGCTGGAGCTGTTGTGTAAAGTATGGCAATAAAAATCAAAGCGTATCCTGCAGACTGTCTTGCAGCGGCAACATCGGGCACTGTAAAAAATCTTACTATAACGTGAGGCAAGCCAGCTGTTCCCAACATCAGTGCGGCAGTTATACAAAAAACATCAATGGTGCTTTTGATACCTGATGTGTAGGGTTCGAATCCAAGCTGAGTCATAACGCCATCTAATTTACTTAATAAATATTGAGGGTCGTCTATGACCTGATCTCCAAAACCCAATTGTGGTATTGGATTGCCAGTAATTAGAATTGAGATAAAGACAGCGGGTACTAGGTAAGCAAAAATTAGAACGCAATATTGAGCAACTTGGGTATAAGTAATCCCCTTCATACCACCCAAAACAGCATAGAAAAATACTATTCCCATACCAATCATAACTCCGGTATTGATATCAACTTCCAAAAATCGAGAAAAAACTATTCCTACTCCTCTCATTTGACCTGCAACATAAGTAAAGGAAACGACTATCAAGCAAACCACAGCTACGATTCTTGCAAAGGATGAATAATATCTGGTGCCAATAAAATCAGGCACTGTAAATTGTCCAAATTTTCTTAGATACGGTGCCAATAGAAGAGCCAGTAAAACATAACCGCCTGTCCAGCCCATTAAATAAACGGATCCATCTCTACCCATAAAAGAAATAATGCCTGCCATCGAAATAAATGAGGCCGCAGACATCCAATCAGCAGCGGTTGCCATTCCATTAGCAATAGGATGAACACCCTTTCCAGCAATATAGAATTCACTGGTAGAATTGGCCCTCGAACGAATAGCTATAAATAAATATATTCCGAAAGAAATACCCACAAAAATATAAGTTAATAACTGAACCGACACTTTAGTCTTCTTCTCGATTCTTGTGTTTGTATAGAAGGTCTAATTTTTTCATTTGCTGAATGTAAATAAAAATTAAAATAACAAAGACAAAAATACTGCCTTGCTGAGCAAACCAAAAGCCTAGTTTGAAACCGAAAAAGGTGTATTGATCTAAAAAATCAACAAAGAGAATGCCACAACCATAGGACACCAAAAACCATATGGAAAGAAGTCCCAATACTAAGCGAATATTTGCTCTCCAATATTGATCCAAGTTTGTGTTTTTTTCTTTCATTATAATTAAAGATACTTCATCATCATTTCACTTACAGCGGTGAGCCCCTTAAACGGTCTTATGAATACCCTCAATTCAGTGAGCTTTTGGTCCTGATTCCAAGTCAAAAAATCAATGCCATTAACATACAGATCACTCACTTTTGTTTCAAATGATAAAAAGGCAGTGTCATCACCAACCAACTCTTCAGTGTATTTAAAATCATCATTAGCTATTACAGAGTTAGCAGCATTGAGATACTGAGTCACCTTCTCTATTCCTTCTATGGGTTTGAAAACAAATGGAGAGTAAAATTTAATGCTTTCATCTAGAGCATCAGAGTCAACTATTTTTTCGTTGATACAAAGATGCCATTTCTCAATTGCACTCAATTTCATAAACTGTCTTTTTTGAAAAATCTCACATAGATATAAGTAAGAATCGTCACATACATGCAACCCGCAAACACACCTAATGCAAGATCACTGGTTGAAGGATCTATGAGAGCTGCGACAAAATCACTGATAGCATTACCAATTAAAGCTCCAAATAATGCTCCATAAACTCCTTTCCCACCTAGCCTTTTTTCAATATCTATTCCGAATACTGAAATCAACGCTAAAATACCATTATCGATTATTCCAAAGATATCGCCATTGAAGAAAATATTTTCAGGCACTTCATTCCTCCTATTAATTAGTGATTATTATTATCTGATCATTATTGGAACAGTACAAGACTATTTATTCTGCTTTAAATAAATTATCCATATTACGAAACGATTTAAATTCAATTGCATTTCCTGAAGGGTCTCTTAGAAATGCTATGGCTTGCTCTCCCACCTCTCCTTTGAAACGAATGGTTGGTTTAATAATGAAATTAATCTTTTTTTCTTCAAGTTGCTTAATGATTGCCTCAAACTCATTCCAATCTAAAACTACACCATAATGAGGAATAGGAACATCCTCTTGATCAACTGGATTTGATATCTCAGAAATACTAGCAGGAGATAAATGACACACGAGCTGGTGACCGAAGAAATCAAAATCGATCCATGTATCACTAAACCTTCCTATCTTGGCTCCGAGAAGATTATGATAAAATCTTTTGGATTCCTCTATATCTGTGACAGGAATAGCTAAATGAAATGGGTTTAGTTTCTCCATTTAAATAAATCCTTAGAGCAAATAAACACTATCTAAAAAAATATTCTAAACTTATATGGCATTTTTGCCTCTCTCACCAGTTCTTATTCGGATGACTTCCTCAAGGCTGGTGACAAAAATTTTACCGTCTCCAATACTCCCATTAGAAGCAGAATCAATTATGGCATCTATTGCTTGTTCTGATAATTCCTCTGTTACAGCAACTTCTATTTTAATTTTTGGAAGTAAATCTACCTGATATTCGGCACCCCTATATAATTCCGTATGGCCTTTTTGCCTTCCATAACCCTTAACATCACTAACAGTGACCCCTTGAATACCTATATTGATTAGACTTTCTTTGACTCTCTCTAAAGCAAAGGGTTTTATTATTGCGGTAATAAGTTTAATAGACTTTCCTTAAATTTAAATTATTTAATATCTGAAATGTCTGATTGTTTCACCAGTCATCCCTATTTCTGTCATCGCATTTATACCGATATCCAAGTGCTTTTGTAGCCAATTATCAGTAACCACTTGATCAGACTTTCCTGTCTTTATTCCATCTGGTGTAACCGGTGTATCGGACACTAAAAGCAAAGCTCCCCTTGCAATTTGATTGTAATGTCCAACAATAAATATTGTTGCTGTCTCCATATCTATGGCTATAGCAGTGGTATCTCTCAGGCGATTTTTAAAAACTTCGTCATGCTCCCATACCCTTCTATTGGTTGTATATATGACACCCGTTCTATACTCAAGATTTTGTTCAATAACTTTCTCAGAAACAAATTTATGCAATTTAAAAGATGGCAAGGCAGGAATTTCAGGAGGATAATAGTCATCACTTGTTCCTTCTCCACGAATAGCGGCAATGGGTAATATTAGGTTACCAATTTCTGAAGATTCCTTTAAACCACCACATTTACCAAGAAAAAGAACTCCTTTTGGATCTCTCGCTGTCAATAAGTCCATAATGATCGCAGCATTAGGAGAGCCTATGCCAAAATTGACAATGCTCAATCCCTCTGAATTTGTAGCGGCCTGCATGGGTCTTCCAATACCTTTAATTTCACAATCAAACATTTCAGAAAAACGAATCACATAATCACTGAAATTGGTTAATAAAACATAATCACCAAATTCATCAATCTCCATCCCAGTGTAGCGAGGGAGCCAATCTTTAGTGATGGAGAGCCGTACTTTTGAAGAAACCATAAATTTAGCTTGTCAGGTTCAAAGGAAGATATCAAGAAGCATTATTTGATTTTTTGAAAAAATTCGATAATTGCTCCATCTGTAGACTTCAAAGAAATCATTTTTATATTTCTTAGATTTGATTTGCATTTCTTAATAATTATCCTTAAGTTATGGACCATCTTGATATTAATATTACTGAGAATTAAATGCTATGAAAAAGATAATGATTGTATGTTTATTTAGCCTTATAGCTAACTTAAATGCTCATCCTGTAGATCAAAGTAAAGGTATCTTTGAAGATAAATTTAGGCAGCTTGATGAAATATTTCCAGATCCAAATCAATACAGAGCTGCTACAGGAGAGCCAACTAACAAGTATTGGCAACAACAAGCTGACTATAAAATAGATATTGAACTTTTTGAGGATGAAAGGAGTTTAAAAGGATCAGAAACTATAAAATACACCAATAATTCTCCTTTAGACTTAAAATATATATGGATCCAGCTTGATCAAAACATCTTTAAACAAGACTCTATTGATTTCCAAACAAGAACTATATCAAGTAACGATAAAATTAACTTTTCCACTTTGAGAAATACCAATTTTATGGATGATTTTATAGGTGGAATTCAAAACCTAAGCATCAAAGTTAATGGCTCAAAAGTAAATACAAAAATTGTTGGCACAATGGTCAGAGTTGATTTAAACCAAAAACTGAAGATGGATGAAAGCATTCTAATCAAAATAGATTGGGATTTTAATATTGGAGAGACCAATGCTCTAGATTCCAGAAATGGTTATGAAACATTTGAAGATGGAAACGATATATTCCTGATTGCACAATGGTATCCAAGATTGGTTGCATTCAGTGACTATGAAGGCTGGCATAATAAAGAGTTCATTGGAAATGGTGAATTCACATTGGAATTTGGTAACTATGATGTTTCCATCAAAGTGCCTGCTGATCATATTGTATCGTCAACTGGAGTCCTTATAAATTCAGAAAGAATTTTAAGTAAAGAGCATAGAAAAAGACTAAAGCAAGCTGAAAAATCTGAAACACCTATTTTTATTGTTAGTCCAGAAGAGGCTTTAGAGATAGAAAAAGAAAGATCCAAAGATAAAAAAACTTGGCAATTTAAGGCTGAAAATGTGAGAGATTTTGCTTGGGCTTCTTCGAGAAAATTTATATGGGATGCTGCAGGTTATAAACAAGATTCAGAAGAGAATCCTTTGGTTATGGCAATGTCTTTCTATCCCAATGAAGGCGAACCACTCTGGTCAAAATACTCTACAGAAGTGGTCATGCATACTTTAAAAATCTACTCAAAATATACTTTCGATTATCCCTATCCAACGGCACAAAGTGTCAATGGACCTGTGGGTGGTATGGAATATCCCATGATCACATTCAATGGGCCTAGAACGGTTGCTGATGAAAATGGAACAAGGACGTACTCTAGGAGTGAAAAGGAGTTTCTTATCGGGGTAATCATTCATGAGATTGGTCATATCTACTTTCCTATGATTGTTAATTCAGATGAAAGGCAGTGGACTTGGATGGATGAAGGATTAAATACTTTTCTTCAATTTATCGCTGAACAAGAATGGGATATTGATTATCGATCTGATAGAGGGGAAGCGAGGTGGATTACAAATTATATGTTGAGCAATAATCAAGTCCCCATTATGACTAATTCTGAATCATTACTTCAGTTTGGTAATAATGCATATGGTAAACCTGCAACTGCTCTCAATATTCTTAGAGAAACAGTATTAGGTAGAGAACTTTTTGATTTTGCCTTCAAAGAATACGCCAACCGATGGAAATTCAAAAGACCAACGCCTTATGACTTCTTTAGAACGATGGAAGAAGCCTCAGGAGTAGATCTTGATTGGTTCTGGCAAGGGTGGTTTTTTTCTACTAATCATGTGGATATATCCATCGAAAAAATTTCCAAAGGTACATTGGATACTCTGGATCCAAAAATAGATTCAGAAAAAGACAGGATAGATCGAAGTTTGGAACCAGAAGCATTAGCTGATATCAGGAATACAGAAGAAGGAATTATCACAAAAGTCATTGAAAGACCCGATTTACTTGATATTTATGATGAATATGATGAATTTACTCCAGGTATTGAACAACTTGAAAATTATGAGGAAATACTTGAAGATTTAAAAGATGAAACCAACAGTGACCCATACTGGAAAAAAAATGCACTCCAAAGAGCATTATCTAAAAATCAAAACTACTACATTATTGAATTCAAAAATAATGGAGGATTGATGATGCCAATACCACTGGAGATTAATTATAAAAATGGTGAAAAAGAATACATAAAAATTCCTGCTGAAATATGGAGAAAAAAGCAAAAAAATGTCAAATGGTTGAAACGAACTGAACAAGAAATTCAGTCAGTTATAATGGATCCTTATTGGGAAATTGCTGATACTGATCTGGAAAATAATTACTATCCAAGAAGAATGGTTCCTACCCGATTAAAACCTATTGCTAGAAAAAGTAGTAAAAAGAACTTAATGAGAGATTTAATGAAAAGAAATCAAGAGATTGCGTCGCATAGTAACGTAAATAATGAAGGAGTATCTGATGAATAACATCTATAGTTTTGATTGTAAAAACCATTTGGGAGAGAGTGTTTCTCTTTCGGATTACCAAGGACAAGTATTATTGATTGTGAATACTGCCAGTAAATGTGGGTACACTCCACAGTATGAAGGATTAAATGAATTACATGAAAAATATCATGGTAAAGATTTTTCAGTGTTAGGTTTTCCTTGTAATCAATTTGGTGGACAAGAACCTGGAAGTAATGAAGAAATTCAAAGTTTTTGTTCATTAAACTTCCAAACTACTTTCCCTGTATTTGGAAAAATAAATGTTAATGGAGAACAAGCTGATCCACTCTACAAGTATTTAACTGAAGTTCAACCTGGTATTCTAGGCACAAAAAAAATCAAATGGAACTTTACAAAATTCTTGATCAATAAAAATGGTGAAGTTGTTAAACGATTTGCTACTAGCACTAAACCTAAAGATATATCCAATTCTATTGAAGCTCTTTTAAGTTAAAGAAGTAAATTCTCAAGAATGAAATGAACACAGGCAATGAAAATTGTGAATATAGAAAATTTTCTTTTGAAATTAGTATTGTTAATAAATTTCATTAAAAACCCGCCTATAGATCTATTCGACAGTAACAGAGTTGTTTCGAATAGTGATTACTTTTGTTCCCATTTTCAAGTCTACTCCTGAAGATCTTCGTCTTTATACTCCTTAGTTCCGGTTAGGTTTCCATCTTTATCAAAATATTCCCGAAGACCATCCATTTTTCCGTTTTTATAGTTTCCTCTTTGTTCTAATTGACCGTTGACATGGAAGATTTCATAAGGACCATCTAGTTTTCCGTTTTTGAAGTTTCCTCTAAGTTGTAGTTGTCCGTTTTCATAGTAACCTTCCCAGAGACCATCCATTTCTCCATTGTTGTAGGTTCTTCTTTGCTCCAATTGACCGTTTTTATGAAACCACTCCCAGAGACCGTTTGGTTTTTTGTTTATTAAGTTACCTCTTTGTTCTAATTGGCCATTTTCGTAGAATTTTTCGTAGGGGGTTTTTTTGTAGTAACTTCTTTCTGTTCTACCCATTCTCCTCCCTTCTGGTCCTTTGCTTGTAACGGTATCAAGTCTAGGTGGTCCTTTCTTTGTAACGGTATCAACCCTAGGTGGTCCTTTCTTTGTAACGGTATCAACCTCAGAAATGACCTCTTTAGAATAAAAATAAGAACTCAGAAGAACTAAACAGAAGATGTTGAGAAGTTTTTTCATCTCTTTAGTTATAACAAAAATAGGTTTTTCTTACAAAAACCCATAGCTGAACTCACTCCACAGTGGTTGAATTTAACACCATTCTTGATACTAAATCATGCTATGAATCTGATGATTATCAAAAAGCAATCAAATTTATTCTTAATTCATCTTCGAGGGATTTTATTATTACTGAAGGTCTATGATGAGAACTTAAGTAAGAATCTTATCAGCTTCTGCATTTCTCTTGATTTCACTTGAGCTGAGATCAACTCTAAAATCAGTTTCTGAAACAAACTCAAAACGATTTTTAAGATTTTCTGGTATTTGAATATCATTTAATGTCATAAAATGACCATCAATCTTTCTACCAAAAACCATAAATTGAGAATTATTAGAAATGAATGAATTCAAACTACTTTCCATATCTTCAGCATCTTTGTAATAACGTTTATCAAAAATACGGAGTAAAGTATCCATTCCTATAATAAATGTAGAATCCTTAAATATTTCAGATTTCTGTGAGAATGAGGGAGCATTTGTCATGACCCAGTTTTTATCTTCCTTGAACTGCTTAATAGTTTTATCAATCTCATAATAGCTCAAATATGTCTTCTCAACATTTGAGATGGATATCTCAAAGGTGACTGGTATTTGCAATTTATCTTCTGCAATCTTTTGTATTTTTCTATGACCTTCATGCAAGGGATTGAATGTACCAGGAAAGATTAGTTTTTTAGATTCATCCCAACTTCCAAGATAGTCAATTTCCTTTTTTTCAAGAGCATGCCAATCATCTTTTGCTGATATCACTTCATAATCAATTTGTTGTGATAATGAAGGCACATCATTGCCTAATCCACAAGCTATTCCAATTAAAGATTCCAAACATTCAGAGACTAGCTCTTCTTCATGGTCACGTGTTCTTTTTCCTTTTGTTAGGTAGCAGGAAAAAACATGGGTTGCCTCATATCCATGAATGCAAATAAAAAATCTATGGCTACCTAATTTTTCATATGTAGTGGATAAGGTTGCTGTAACCGCAACACCGATAAGATTCTCAGGTTTGGTCTCAGTTGAAAGTTTTTTTGCTCTTGAAAAAGCCATAACAGCCATATTAACTGTCGTTTGAAGTCCACAGTAATGACTGGGCTTGAAATTAAGATACTCATCCATAGACTCTCTAGAGTAAGGTATATGGCACTCAAGAATTGTCTGACTAGCTCCAGGAACCTTTAAAAGATCAGAAATTGCCTTACTGCCTCCGCCACTGGAGACAAAGACCAACCTAAAAGGCCCTTCATGAATTAATTGTATCTCTTCTTTTAGCATTCTTTTATACCGAATCTAGGAAGCAATCATATCTTTTGAGAGGTTATGTTAACATTTAATCAATTTAACCAAATTATTTTATTCACTGGATTAAACATGAAAATCATTTGTATCTATAATGCAAGTTCAACATGGATGGGTGAGTTAAATTATCTTTATCAGAGAGTTTTTGAAAATAAAAGTTGCAGTCTGTGTGACCTTTCACACAGTCTCATAGGAATCAAAAAAGAATGGAAAGAGATGGAATTAGAATCCAATCATCAATACTCTTTATTGCATATCAATGAAGTACCATTAAATATTCCTAATCATTTAATCAAACACCTACCTTGTGTTTTAAAACAAGATGGAGAATGCTTTGAACTGTTAATGCAATCTCAAGAACTACAAAAATGCAACGGCAATATAGAAAGCTTTAAGCTGATACTAGAGAAGAAAATAGAATCAAATGGAAAAAATAATGAGTCTTAAACTTATAGGGGCGAGCTTTGGCAGGACTGCATCTCTTTCTTTAAAAAAGGCTTTAGAAATACTTGGTTACTCAAAGTGTTATCACATGTCAGAAGTAGTAACTAATCCTGAACATTCAAAGTTATGGCTCAGAGCCTGGAAAGGAGACTTTATCTGGGATGATATTTTTAATGGTTATCAAGCTGCTGTAGATTGGCCAGTTGCTGCCTTTTGGCCTCAATTGATAGAAGTTTACCCCAAAGCAAAATTTATTCTCTCATTAAGAGAGCCTGAAGCTTGGTATGAAAGTGCTAAAAATACTATTTTCAAAAGTATGGATGAAGGAATGCATTCTAAAAATCCAGAAATCAGAAAAAGAATATTGATGGCAAAAGAAATCATTGTTAACGGCACATTCAATGGAAAACTAAATGATAAAAAACATTGTATTAAAATCTATAAGGAAAATATTGCTCGTTGCAAACAAGAGATTGAACCAGGTAGATTGATTATCTTTAATCCTAAAGATGGTTGGGATAGTTTATGCAAGCAACTTGAATGTCCCATTCCAAATGTAGATTATCCTTTTATTAATACAACAAAAGAGTTTGAAGAAAGATGGAGGAGTCGAAAAAATCCTGCTGATTAATAAGCTATTTTGAGTCCAAAGCCTTTTCAATTGGTAATAGAACCCTTTTTAGTAGAGTCTTACGTCTCTCTGAACGTTTCTCTTGAAGTTCGTTATCGGGTTCAAAACTATTGATATCATCTATATTAATCTGACCTTTTTTAGCCATTAAGTTCTCGATAGTATCGAGTCTATCGGTTAGTACCGAAATTTCTTGAGTCAAAGTCATTACCATCGCTAAAATATTGTCGACAGAATTATCATCCAAATAAACTAGATTTTTTCCTTTTGCTACTCTAGGTAAAGTAATCTTCTTAGCCATGTTTATGCCATTTTTTGAGCTACATAGACGGGCAATTTGAGATAAAAATCACCGGTATAGCCCTTATTAGTCTCAGAGCTTGCTTCCGCAGAAGTAAACTCAATCGTTTCTTCACTAAACCCTGCTTCTTCAAAAATTCCTTGGAGGTCCATTTCCCTCAAAGCACCAGAAAAGTCCTCATTATTATTAATCACTTCCCAGTCTTTTAAAAAATCATACAGAGGCTCTACAACATTTCTCTGAAATGGATAAACATCCAGATGTATCATCCATCCACCTGGTTTTAATACCCTTGCGCATTCATTTATAATTTTTGGTATGGCTGCATGTGAGGTTTCATGTAAAAAAAGACAAGAAGTAACGATATCAAATGTATTGGATTCAAACGACATTGATTCTGCATTTTGTTGACTAAAATGAACACTGGTATTAAGCGCATTGGCCCTAGCATGAGCGTATCTCAATCCAGGAGCTGCTACATCAATACCATACACTTCTGATTCAGGAAAAGCTTTTGCAAAGGGTAAAGTAGAATTACCAATATAGCATCCCATATCCAAGATCTTTTTCGGTACAGTTTTGATATTGTTTTTTATAAAATTAATCGTTGCTTGGGCAAGAAGGTCGTTTTCATCCCCCATCGCATCTCCTGAGTAGATTGGCAATGAGATGTCGTAAACTACGCCTGCTGAGATATCATTTTCCGTATTCTCTGTATGGTATCCGCCGGGTTGTTGGTGAATATCATAAGCGGTTAAATACCTTGGTATTTGTATAGTTTGATCCAGTTCTAAGCTTCCCAATTCAGAATATTTCTTGGTTTTTTTTATCAACTCGTCCAACGTTCTTTCAACTGTATCAATCACGGATGTAAACATCATTTGTTGGCTGATTCTTTGTAAAAAACTCCAACTTTGATAAGCACTGTCTTGCAACATAACATTTTGAACTTCCTTTTTATCCTCTGGTTTCCTTCCATGCTCCTTGATAAAATCTGGTTCAATTTTAGATTGATAATAAGGAGTAATCTTAGGGTAAATTTCATCCGTTAAAAAAGCCCTAAAATCAGTAACAAAATCCTGTCTGACTGCTTCATCATGACTGGGGATAGGTTGCATTGAATGTTTCTGTTTATTCATAGTTTGTCATTAAGGATATATCTTCTATTATATGATAAGTCATAAAAATGGTGGATAAAAAAAATAGTTAGTTGAGGCAATCAATATATTGTCATAAAGTTAATATAAACAGATGGAGAATATGATGAAAAAACATACATTATTTTTGAGTATTATTATGCTCTTTTTTAATAGCAATCTTAGTTTTGCTGACAATCATAAGGAAGGTAAAAAATTCGTTGGTGCACAAAGCGGTTATGAAGGGCGTGAAGATCAATTAGGACGATCAATGGCAGTAGTCCTTAAATCACTGAATGAAACAAAACCCTATCAACATGATATTAATGACGCATTAATTAAAATGATTTTAACCACCATTCAGTTTGCAAAAAATAATGATATGATCGATGAATTAATAGCCAATGAAGTAGAAACTACTATGCCACTTCTTGAAAGAGTAAGAAGCAACTATCTTAAAACTGGCCAATTGGAAACGGTTATGGTTGGAATGATTGACCGCACAGCATGCGCTTATCAATTGTTTCTAGAAATAGAACAAAAAGACGCTGAGCGAAGTTGGCAATCTCCCTTTGGCTTGATTTTGGAGAACACTGTTCGAATGGGGCAACACACTTTAACTGAAAAAGAGGTGCATGATATTTGGATTAAAAAACGCTATGAGGCTTTTGCAGAAGTAATTGGAGTTGAACTATCAATCTCAGATATTAGTGCAGAAGGAAAAGTAACCATCAAGGTTTTGCGTCCTATTCTTGCAGCAAATAATTAGCCTGCTTCATAAATCTATAAGCAGTGTTGTTTATTTAAATTTCAATTCATAAAACAATCTTATGAAAAAAATTATTATCCTTTTATTAGCCATTCTAATTACTGGTTTTATTTTTTACCTTATGAGTGTGATGGCGCCCTACTTAATCGATTATATTACAAATTTTTTATCAGGAGATAACAATGGATGAGGAGTTAAAAAATGCTCTAAAACAAATTCATAATCCATTGGATTGGGTTCATTTTTCAAGCATTGGACCCGATGGAGGACCGCATGTTACTCCATTAATGATGGGCATACATGAACAAGGATTGTTATTCAGTTTCACTGGTAAACAAAAAAAACGAAACCTAGAAAGAGATCCAAGAGCCTGTGTTTCTATATGCAAAGCAATTGAAATGGATCATATTATTGTTTGGGGAACAGTGGATATTCGACACGATGAGGAAGCTCATGATATGTGGAATGAGATGATTCTCTTAGCTTTTGGAGAAGAACGACTGCAGACAATGAAGCGAGTACTTTCGATAGATAAAACCAGTCTGGGTGTTTTGAAACCAAGCCATTATAGAATTTATGGCTTGGAGCAATCCTCATAGGTAATTTGAAGCCTAAATAATGATAAAACCAATAATAGCAATTGTCATTATGACTTTGGCAATACCAACTTCAGCCAGTAACACAGATTCATGGCTTATTTCATTGAATTCATTCTCAGATAGTCGAGATGAAGGAAAAAAGTTAATGAATTTATCATACGGCTTAAACTCATTGGAAACTAAGAATGAAAAAGAACACACGCTTTTAGTTGGCGTCCATGGAGGAAACAGTCAAGGTTATGAATGGGTTTACCCGCTTAAAACAATGGATACAGAAAATATCTTAAGTTATTTTTTTCGTTGGGATGATTCGAGATGTGCTGAACCTTCTGCGATAATATTAGCAAAACAACTGCAAGAATTAGTCAAAGAGACGCCATCAATTAAAAAAATTATCATCATAGGTCATAGCTATGGGGGTCTTTTAGCATCTTGGTTCGCAGAAAATTGGACATCTTCATTACCGATAGATATTCATGCAATTGCTTCCCCTTTAGCTGGTATCAAAATTTTAAATGATGTATGCGATTATAAACCACCTAAACTGATAGAAAAAAACATATCTTTTTTTCAGTGGAGAACGCAACAAAAACTAGATGGTGCATTTAAAGATCTTGAATTTAATCCCCAAGTGATTACCCTAAAAGGAAGCCAAGTGTATGTGCTTCCTAATTTATATAAAGGTAATAGATTGGGTCACAATTGGTCGATTAGCTTTGTAGCTGATCAATTAAAATAACAAGGATACAAAATGACAATTAATACTAAAAAATGGCTGTTAAAGAAAAGACCTGAAGGTCTTGTAAAAAATACCGATTTTCAATTAGTGGATGAAGCTCTGCCAGAGTTAAAAGAGGGTGAGATTCTTATACAAAATGAATACTTATCAGTAGATCCTACACAAAGAATGTGGCTAAATGACGCACCAGGTTACCTGCCTCCAATCCAAATTGATGAAGTCATTCGCTCTGGAGGAATGGGGAGAGTGATTGAATCTAAAAATGAGAATTTTCAAGTAGGAGTACTTGTTAATGGTTTTGTAAATTGGCAAACACATTTTGTAACTGATGGTAAAGGATTTAGTGTAATTCCAGAGATGCTGCCAATACCAACCATGCTTAATGTTCTTGGTCTGACAGGCATTACAGCTTACTTTGGCCTACTTGATATTGGAAACCCAAAAGAAGGTGATACTGTTTTGGTGTCTGGAGCATCTGGTGCAACGGGTTCTGTGGTTGCACAAATTGCAAAAATTAAAGGCTGTAATGTCATTGGAATAGCAGGCGGTGAAGAAAAATGCAGTTGGCTAGCTGATTGTGGTATTGATCATGTCATAGATTATAAAAACTCAAACCCTCGAAGTGAATTGCAGAAGATTGCAACATCAGGGATTGATATTTATTTTGATAACATTGGAGGACCCCTGCTTGAAACGGTATTGAATATGATTAATCTGAATGCCAGGATCGTTATCTGTGGTGCTATTTCTAATTATGTAAGTGAAGATATGCCAGTTGGACCAAGAAACCTTACAAATCTCATTATACAGAGAGCTCGGATGGAAGGATTTTTAGTACTTGATTACCTCAATCGAAAAGATGAAGCGATACAAGATTTATCCAAGTGGTTAATGGAAGGAAAAATAAAACATCAAGAAGACATTCAAGAAGGTATTGAAAATTGTCCTGAAACATTGAATCGATTATTTACGGGAAAAAATATTGGAAAACAAATTCTAAAAATCTAAATGCGAGAACTGTTTAAGAAATATCTTGAGCAAGGTCTCTCCAGAAGAGATTTCACCAATAGAATGCTGGGACTGGGTTTCAGTCAAATAGCTGTTAATTCTTTTTTAGCTTCTGCTGTAGAAGCTCGCGAACCTATTGCAGAAAATGGTAAATACATAATTGGGAATGGAGCAGATATTCTTGCAGAGACCTTAATGGCTGCAGATGTTGATTATATCTTTGGAACCAGTGCTACCGGCATGAGTGGATTTTTTGATGCCTTGACAATGAAAAATGAAATGGAATTCATTTCTTCTATTGCTGAATCTCAAGCTACATCTATGGCTCAAGGCTATGAATTAATAACTGGAAAAACAGCTATCCTATTTTTACCTGGGGTTGCCATTCCTAGTGCAATGAATAACTTATACAATGCTTGGAAAGATCGATCCTCTATTGTTGTCCTATCTGATGGAACGAGTTCTAATTTCTCAGGTCGTAATGGTTTCCAACAAATGGATGATTGGTTGGAAACCATGACTCAATTTACCAAGTGGCGATGGAAAGTAACAAACCCGCAACAACTCAGTGAAATGACTAGGCGAACTATTAAGTTGGCAGAAACCCCACCTGGTGGACCTGTCTATCTACGTTTACCAGCAACCGTATTGAATAAACGTGATATCAAACAAACAATATATTCACAAAAAAAGTTTAGAATCCCATTAGATCTCCAGCCTAAAGATGAATTGGTTGAGGCAGCAGCTAAAGCTTTAATCGAAGCAAAGAACCCGTTGATGTGTGTTGGCCATGAAGTCACCAGAGCAAAGGCCAATAAGGGTGTAGTAGAGTTATCGGATTTACTTGGCATTAAGATGACACAGGGTTATAGCGTATATGGAGATGTTCCATTTCAACATCCATCATTCATGGGTTTTTATGGTATGGGAGTGCCCAGAGGTTTATCGGGTACAGATGTTTTCCTTAATCTTGGTGCACCCATGCCTGACCCAACTATCTTTACAGCCCCTATCCCAAAAAAAGCAAAAGTTATTCATGCAAGAATAGAATTTGATGACATTGCGAACACCTACCCTACTGACATAGCAATTGCTGCCGGCATGAAAGAAACTGTTAGTGCTATTAAAGAAAGCATTAAATCCATGCTGACAAAAGAAAGAATTAATACCATTAAAGAAGAAAGACTGGCTATCAATAAAGCAATCAATAAAAAATATGAAGATCGAAAGCAAAAGAAAGCAAAGTTAAATTGGAATTCCAGTCCCCTGTCATGGGAACGAGCTTCTTATGAACTTGAAAACCATTTAACCAAGGATGCAATTATTGTTTCTGAGTTGGATAGTCGAACTCCTTTTAAATGGATGGACCTAGGTCCTGAAAAAAAATCCCTTATTGGTGGATCAACAGGTTTTGCTTTGGGTTGGGGTGTGGGTGCTTCTCTTGGAGTGAAGATTGGAGAACCAAATAGGCAAGTTGTTTGTTTAGTTGGAGATGGAGCTATGCTTTTTGGTCAAATTGAATCATTGTGGTCTGCCTCTAGGTATGACATTCCCGTAACCATTATTGTTTTTAACAACCTTAGTTACGATGGTGAAAGAAATAGAATTTATATGAATTCACCATTAGCAGCAAATAGTGATACAAGGGAAATGTGGAAAGACATCAGCTGCTATTTAGGAAACCCTATAGTGGACTTTATAGGATTAGCTAATAGTTTTGATATTCAAGGATCAATTGCTGAAAGTCCTGATTCTTTTGCTACAGCATTAAAGCGAGCTAATAATGTCACCAGTGATGGAAGACCTTATTTAATTGATTTAAGGGTCATGCAATTGAATCCAGGAGGAAGCCCTATAGAACAAATATGGCATCCTGATATTTCAATAGCATCAAAGAGAATAAGAAAAGTTTAATGCAACTAAGAAAGCTAGGTTATCTAAAGGGAATGACTCCATATTATACCCATGAAGTTTGTACTTTAAGTAGACATCTATTATAAGATTAATATAGGCTGATGTAAGGATGTCAACTGGAAAAATAATTAAATACACAATCCTTATGCTTTGGGTGGTTTGTTTTTTAAATGTGTTGATGCCATTAACCATTATTTTAAATTATTTATTAATCTTCTTGATTGTTGCTCATTTTTTAGAATTTATTATTTTTTATAAAAAAATTAAAAAAAATAAAATCAAGAATTTTCTAATGGTTATGATATTTGGATACCTCCATATACAAAAACTAGATTATTATGATAAAACAAAGCAATAGCCCTAAAGGACATAATTTCAGTCCTCGAAAACCAGATTTTGCACTTAAGCAAGCTTTAGCTTCTGATTGGTATGGAGGAAGTGCTTTTAGAACAGCATTTGAGAATGCATTTTCAATGCTATTTCCATTAGGTGAAAGGTCATTTATTGAAAGCGTTAAATACTTTGAAGATCAAATTCATGATCAATCCTTATTGGATGAAATGAAACAGTTCTATGGGCAAGAATCAGTTCATAGGAAAGAACATCAGAACTACAATGAATTACTGTGCAAACTTCGTGGATATAATATGGAATCATTTCTGCAAACTCAAAAAAAGAGATACGAATGGGCAAAAAAAACATTGCCTCCGAAAAGAAGGCTAGCTGGAACTGTAGCAGCTGAGCATTTAACCGCAATTCTTGCTGATGATTTATTGAGAAACAAAGGCCATTTCAAAAATGCAGATCCAGCGATATCTAAAATTTGGTACTGGCATGCAGTAGAGGAAACAGAACATAAAGCCGTTGCTTTTGATGTCCATCAAGCTGTTGGTGGAACTATAAAAGAAAGGCGTCGAGCCCTACTTTTTGTTACTTATTTTATTTTTAAAGACGTCTTTCAGATTAGCTTTAAGATGCTAAAAAATGATGGAAAGCACTGGGATCCTAGAACATGGCTTGATGCTCTTTCTTTCTTATTTTTGAGACCTGGAATCCTCAGGCGTTCTTTTTTTCCATGGTTAAGATTTCATAGATCTGATTTTCACCCATGGGAAAAAGATAATCGAGACTTAATTTTGAAATGGGATAATGAAATTCAATAGCTTCGTAAGAGGATAAAAGAATTATTTCAGCTTCTCTAAAATAGAAACTAAATCTTCATAAGCAGCATTTCGATATTCAGGACTATATCCTGCCAATACATTACCCTTAGTAGCACAAGTTAAGTATGCAGCTGTTCTGGAGGCAGGGTTTGTAAAATCAAAT
>ERZ767310.702-NODE-702-length-20092-cov-5.268104_pt1 | contig 20092 bp, 13 predicted proteins | sample MGYA00374954_ERZ767310 | MGnify/ENA primary metagenome ERZ767310 (study PRJEB28948, sample SAMN06267188) | marine metagenome | isolation source: Columbia River Estuary | place: USA:Columbia River Estuary, USA | collected 2013-07-23 ...
GTTCTGCATATCTATTCGCATTTATACCAGCCATCATTCCTTGACAGGCCGCCTCCTCATAACCTGTCGTACCGTTTATTTGTCCAGCCAAAAACAATCCTCCAACGACCTTTGTTTCTAGCGTGTGTTTCAATTGGGTTGGTGGAAAATAATCATATTCAATTGCATAGCCTGGTCTAAAAAACTTAACTTTTTCAAATCCTGCGACATGCTTTATTGCTTCTAGTTGTACTTCTTGTGGTAAGGAAGTTGAAAAACCATTCACATACATTTCTATAGAATTTCTTGATTCTGGTTCTACAAATATTTGATGACGGTCCTTGTCTGCAAACCTGAAAACTTTATCTTCTACCGATGGACAATACCTCGGTCCAGCTCCTTCTATCTGACCATTGAACAATGGGGATAACGCAAAAGCTTCACGTAACACATCATGAACAATGGGATTAGTGTAAGTCACGAAACAGCTCATTTGGTTTTTTACAAGAGTTGTGTCTGTAAAAGAAAACTTACTTGGAAACTCATCACCTTTTTGTTCTTCGAACATAGAGTAATCTAAAGAGCGGCCATCAACCCTTGGTGGCGTACCTGTTTTCATTCTGCCAGACTCAAACCCCCAATCGTTCAAAGCTTCAGTAACACCTCTTGCTGAACCTTCCCCTGCGCGACCACCTCCTAATTGCTTTTCGCCAATGTGAATTACACCATTTAGAAAGGTGCCACTCGTAATTATTACTGTCTTGCATTTAATCTCAACCCCTAAAGAGGTTGTGACAGAAACAATCTTTCCGTTTTTTTCAGAAAGGCCAACAACCATATCCTGCAACATATCTACATTTCTGTTGCCCTCTAACTGAAGTCTCCACTCTTCGGCAAAACGCCATCGATCTGATTGCGCTCTAGGCGACCACATTGCCGGGCCCTTTTTTCTGTTCAACATTCTAAACTGAAGAGTTGTATTGTCTGTTATTATACCAGACATTCCCCCCATGGCGTCTATCTCACGAACTATTTGACCCTTGGCAATTCCGCCCATTGCGGGATTACAGCTCATTTGGCCTATCGTCTGTAAGTTCATTGTTACCAACAGAACTTTGCTCCCAAGCTTCGCGGCTGCGTGCGCAGCCTCATTTCCAGCATGACCTGCTCCAACAACAATTACATCGTATTCTATCATGATTCACGTGAAACTATATACTTAATCCACTCTTCTTCCTTACTTCTCATCGTCATTAATTCCTCTTCACTTTTGTCATTGTATCCCAACATGTGTAAAACACCATGAGACATTACTCTTATCAACTCCTCACTAAAGTCCTTCCCGTTCTCCTTTACTCTCTCAATGCTTACGTATATTTCCCCTTCCAGCTTTCTTTGTGTAGAATAGTCAAACGTAATTATGTCCGTATAATAGTCGTGGTTAAGATGAGCTCTGTTGATTTCCAGCAATTCTTCGTCTGAAACAAAATAAAAAGTAATTTTTCCTATTCTTTTTTCCAACAGCGCCTTCTGCTCTAACAAGGCTAAGGTATTGCCAATCTCAATGTTGTTGAAATTACCATAAACAACATCAATGTGCTTACTCATTGATTATCTTTTTTTCGTAAAAAGGCGACAAAAGTACTTTATCCCAATTAATCTGCTCAAAACCTGATTGCTTTTTTTCTAAATACTCTTCTTCGGCCAACCTCTTCTTCTTTTCATAATCATCTTCACTTGCTACGCTTTCTCTTTTTTCGTCCTGCTCTCTCTCTAAAGCTGCCTTTTCTGACTCCAACATTTTAGATTCAATTTCTTTTTGTCGTTCAAAAAACTCAGAGTCGAAATTTCTGTTTGCTATATCCTCTTCGTTCTTACGAAGCAAATCATCAAGCTCACCGTTGCCTTCTCCACCTCGCCCCTTTTTATCTTTCATTCCTTGCCTAATCATCTCCTGCTCTCCAAGCATCTTACCAATTTGTTCTCCTTTACTTTGAGACTCTCCTTTACCTTTGCCCTTGCCTTGTCCTTTGGACTCCCCTGGCTTTGATCCTCCAAATTGCTTTTGCATCTGTTCAGCCTCTTTGCTCAACTGTTCTTGCCTCTGTTTTAGCTCCGACATGCCCGGCTTACCTGACCCTGGTTTATCACAACTTTTGTCACCCTTTTTAGGCTGACTCATTTGACTCTGCATATTCTCTAGGCTCATATTCAACATGAGCGCAAGGTTGTTTACAGACGTTAACAGATACCTGATCTCACTAACACCCTCTTTAACTTTGTTGTCTTTTAGACTCTCCGAAGATTTTCTAAAATAACGGTCAATCGTATTCATCTCTTTTAGGACTTGAGATTCAATCTCCGGAGCTCTCACCATTAATGCCGTTAAGCTATCCTCTATAATTTTATAGTCTTTGCTAAACTGCCCTTGTTTATTCATTTTTTCGCTATAGACCGGATCGTTCGACTTTATATATCTTAGGTTTTCTTGAAGGTTTTCTTCCTCTGTACTTAATACCAAAAGATTATCCAATAGCATTCTAAGGTCTTCTGCATTCTCCGACTGTTGAGTAGCGTTCATACTCGTTTGAGCAGACTTTAGCTTGTCCTTCATCTTTTTAATTCCGTCAGACGCTTTCTTTTGATTTTCGTTAGCTTTTTTATTAGAGTTCTTTTTTTGTTTTTCTTGCGCGTCATCCATCTCCTCTTTTACCTCTTCGCCATCCTCTTTACTGAGCTCGTCAAGATCCCCCATGTCTAACTCTTCGGACTTTTCTTTCAAATCGTCAATCTCATTTTCTATTTCCTCAAACCTCTCTTTTAGTTCCGCTTGCTCTTTCTCAGTATCATCATTCGTCTCCGATAGTTTCTTTTGCTCTTGTTCTAACTTCTCTAATTCAGAAATGGCGTCATCCAAGTCTTTCTCAAACTGAAGCCGGTCTAGCATTTCCATCATCCTTTCGAGCTCATCAAGCACGTCCTCTTTTTTAATATCTATTGACTCGCTTAGGTTTTGATCCTTTTTTAGCTCCTTTTCCAAACGCTCAATTTCCTTCAACAATTCTTGAAGGTCTTTATCCAGCTCATTAAACCTTTCTTCAAGTAGTTCTTGTTTTTCTAAAATATCTTCATCATAGAGCTTGTTATCTTTCTCAAGCTCCATTTGCTTCCTAAAGTTATCGCTCAACTTTTGAATATCTTCAAGGTTTTTTTGTTGGTCTTTGTTCTGGGTCTCAAGGCTCCTTTCGTCCTTAGCGTCCGAAGCAACCTTTAATTCCTTTATACGTTCCTCAATTTGCTTTTTATTTTCTGCTTTACTTGAGCCTATTTCATTTTTAAACCTCTTTTCATCTAAGACTTCTAATTCAAAAGCGGTTGATGTCGTCTTTTTATATCCATTAAAAGGGTCGTTGTCTCTAATCTCAAAATATATCTTGCTGTTATCTTCAATTTTTTTGTAGGCAAAATAGGTCTGTTGCTTAGATGACGAGATGTCTATTCTTTCTTTGGTTACAAAGCCTGTTTTTTCATTCCTTTCTACCAAATACAATGACCTAAACCCATAATCATCCGTAATAGTACCTGAAAAATAAAAGCCGTCTAAAGACGCGCTATCTCTATATTGCTCAACTTTAATGGTTGGATAGCTGTCTTTTAAAACAAGTATCCTGTAAGCAGCAAGCTCCTCCTCGTTATTCAAAACACTCCAGTTTTCGTTGTTTTGAACTCTTTTTTCTACACGGTAGACATTGCTTCCGCCTCCCTCTAGATTTACCCTGTTTAGGCTGTCCGTTTTTAAACTTACATTTTGCGCATTATACACGCTTCCTTTCCAAACTAACTGTGCGTTCTCTGGAACTCGAATAGAGTTATTTCCTTCAAGCTTAAAGTCCTTAATTTTAGTGTAAGTCGGAGATTTAACATCAAAGAAATAATTGACAACCTTAGCTTTCTTCAAAACATCTATACTCCAATCTCCAGAGTTGTAGTCCCCTGCTTGACACGAAACGCTGAAATCATCGTAGACAGATCGAACAAGCGAGCTGTAAACCCTTTCGTTCTCTTTCACCACGCTTACTTCAACACCGTTTACAAAAACTCTCGCTTCGTTCGGTAGCTCTTTTGCCTTTAACTCTATTACCAACCTGTAGTCTTTCCCCTCTTCAATTTCGTTATCAGATAGCATTTTAAATGAAACATAATCAGCAGGAAGAAACTGTGACCTAAACGAAACGAGCCTGTCTGTGCCGATTAACAAATTTTCACTATTTCCAGAAGCAACTATCAGAACTGCCGCTAACACAAAAGGAATTATCGTCCAAAAGACTTGCTTGACCCTTTTAAAGTTAATTAATGCAGCGCCCTTAAATACTTTCAACTCATTGGTCAACTGTCCTAAGCTTGCAATAATCAACTCGCTATCCCGTTGAAAACTTTCTAACTCCAATCCATTGATTATTTTTTCCCCAACGACAGCGTCTATCACTTCAATTTTTTCCGCAGCTGCCATATAAGACATACGAGATATTACTTTTAGCCACTTCAATAATGGCTTCAAAACCCAATTAAAAAACTGAATAAGTAAAGCTGCGCTTAGGATAACAAACAAAAAAGTTCTAGCGTTTACGTTTGCCTCAGTAAAGAAAACGGCCATAGATGCCAATAAAACCAAGAAGGTGCTCGTGGATACAAACAGAATTATTCCACGTAATGTGCCTATGCCATAGTATCTATTAATAAATTCGTCTAGTTTTGAATGTACTGTTGAAAATGTGTTTTTCATTTCTTCATAATCGCCCTATGATTGGTAAACGAATTTACTTCCTTTTTTATACATATTTAATTTCTATTTCTCTTGTTCAGGGGCATAACGATATAACGCCAGTTATAAATGATTTAAACGAACGAAGTAAAACACAAACCTTCGAAAAGTTCAACGAGACAAACAAGACGCTAAACACAAACGATGAAAGGGTAAAAAACCAGATTTCATTACTTAACGCCAAGTATTATATAAAGTCTAAGTCTCTAGCTAAAGCCTCAGAAGCGTTAAACTTTTTTTTGCAAAACAACGTCCCCTTAACTGATAGTTTGAGAATAAGCCAGCAGGCACTTGCTTATGAATTGCAAGCTCACCTTTTCTTCCGACAGAAAGCGGCAGACAGCTCTACTCATTATTTCAATAAATCTAGCCTTGTCTACTTAAAATGTAATGATCAAAAAAAAGCGTTCTACACGCTAAATATGTCAGCGACTATATCCTACTTAAACGGAAATTATTTTGCTGGTCTCAAAACAGCTTATGACGCACTTGAACTGGCAGAAAAATATCCGATTGAAGAGTCTATGATCGCTGATTTAGAAATAGATATTGGCAACATTTTTATGCGCCTTGAGCAATATGAAAAAACAGATTCCTTATTAACTCTAACTTTAGAAAATAGAAAAGCATATTTAACAACTTCTCAATTAGCAGATATACACAATAACCTTGGATTATGCAGTTTTCGTATTGGTAATACCGATGACGCTAAATATCATTTTATTGAAGCAGAGTCAAACTATAAGTTAATAAAAAAGACAACAGGTCTTTCTAAAGTTTATAACAACCTGGCCTCTTTATATACTGAATTACAGAAAGATGAAGAAAAAGCAATTGATTATTACCAAAAAGCAATCGCTTTAAAAAACAGAAACTCTGATTCTGCAGGGTTGTCTAATTCATACTATAATATTGCGTCTCTTTTTTTTAATATAAATAACTCTGACTCTTCTTTTTATTATGCTCGTCTTGCCGAGTCTTATAGTGTTTATGAAGATGACAATCTTTCGGAAACCTATTATTTACTTTCTAAGCTTTATTACAACAAACAAAACTTAGCTTCTGCTTATGTATACGCAGACAAACGAGGCTCTTTGTTAAAAAGAATAATCGAAACTCGTTTTATTGATGCTCAAAAACTCACTACTGAAAAACACAGCGTTTATTTACAAAACAAGGAAATTGAGCTTCTTGAAAAGAACAAAGAGCTTGATCGATTGAGGCTTAATAGAAATAATATTATGTTAGTGTTTATTGGTATTTCCTTTTTATTCCTTCTGTTGGGTTTTATTCGGTATATGCGCTCTGTCAAAAAGCAACAAATCACCGACAAAGAGTTATTTGAAAGACGTCTTTCCTTAAAGTCTCTTTCCTCTCTCTTAAAAGGCCAAGAAAAAGAAAGAAAAAGAATTGCTGAAGATCTTCACGATGGTGTTGGAAGTACTTTAACTCTTCTCAGTTTAAAAGCAAATGAAATAAAAAACAAAGATATTATTCGTCTAACAAGTCAGGTTTCAAAAGAGGTTAGAGAAATTTCTAAAAACATATTACCGGATGTAATTATGAAACTTGGTCTACAAGAAGCTCTAATAGACTTGAGCGAACAGTTTGCAAAAAGTAATGTTATTCTAGATTTCGTTTTCAAATCGGAGAATGAAATGTATAATGAGCCACAAAAAAAATTAATGCTTTATAGAGTCCTTCAAGAGTTAACAAAAAACGCGGTAAACCATGGAAAAGCTAACTATATATCTGTGCATTGTGAACAGCACAAAAACTGCATGGATATTTACTTTGAAGACAATGGGAGCGGCTTTAAGTACACGGAGGAATCGAGGGGTATTGGATTAGATAATATTAGAAACCGAGTAATTTTTTTAGATGGAACAATTTCATTTAAATCCTCAGTCCAAGGAACTTTGTGTCATATAAACTTACCTATGAATGATTAGTGTTTATCTCTTAGATGATCATCCTATACTCCTTAATACAATAGACCTCTTGCTAGGTGAGGACGAAAAAATTAATGTTGTTGGAAAAAGTAATGCTTATAGTGATTCAGTATTATTAGAATTAAAGTCACTAAAACCAGATGTAATACTTTTAGATATTAGCATGCCTGAACACGATTCTTTCGAGCTTGTGCCTATACTAAAAGAAAAGGTTCCTGGATTGAAAATCGTAATTTATACCATGCATTCACTTAACAGGTATCTAAAGCATTTTTTTTATTTAGGTGTACACGGGTATCTAATAAAATCATCAGAAGTTGGTAATATTTATGATGCTATAAAAACTGTTTATAACAACAACCATTATTTTCCTGATTCACTTTTAAAAGAAATAAATGAGTCTGAATTACGGTTAGAGGAAAATCAGGTGCAGTTTACTTTTTTCGAAAAAGCAATCATAGGAGAGTTAAAAAAACAGCAAACAAACAAGGCAATAGCCAAGCATTTAAATTGTTCTATAACAAAGGTTCTTTCTTCAAGAAAAAATCTTTTAGTAAAAGCTGGAGCAACAAATACGAACGAATTTCTTTCAAAAATTGAAAACTTACATTAATCTTATCTTAAGTATAGCCACAAGTTTTCTTGTAGGTTGTAAAACTCCTTCAATAGAAATAGCTCAAGCTCCATGTAAATACGGTGATATAGATATTTTCTCAATAGAGAAAAATAAAACTCACAAGGTTATCTTATTTATTCCTGATGATGATTCTGTTTCAATAGAAAAGCAGGTAACTTTCTTTCTTCCTCTTTTAGGAAAGAACACATCTCTGTATACTTTTCCTAAATATAAATACGAAAACGTTATTGACAAGGATAACGCAGATAACCCTGAGTTCAGACTAGAGCTTTTGGTTGCTAGCTATCAGAATCTAGTTGCTACAGAAAAAATTAAAGAGACGCAAGAATTGGTTGTTGTAGGTTTAGGAGAAGGAAGCTTAATTGCTCCCCATTTTTCTAGGTTGATTAATGCATCAAAGTTATTGCTTATAAACCCTTTATACCATTCCTATAAAGAAAATATTTCTATTGCATATACCGAAAAAACCCAGAACGCTACTGACTTAAAAGCAAACTTTGGTTTTGCATATGCAAACGAGTGGCTAGAGTTTTTTGATGGTGTAGAAAAAAAGAATAACCCAGATAAAAGTGCAGGACAAAGAACGTATAGATATTACAGTTCTTACTGGAATTATTATCCGGGACAGTTTATTGGCACTCAGATACCAACGCAAATAATATTATTTAAAAGCTTTTTTCTTAGTTCTGAATTTGATAAAAACTACATGCTTAATATTAAGCAACCGAATATAACCTCAACATTATTGGAAGGTTATATGTTCTCTAAATTTTCTGAATCGGAATTGAAAAAATTAGATTTTCTTTAAGCTTTAAACACACTTAATTTTATTCACTCTTTTCTCATGTCTACCACCCTCAAAATCAGTGTTTAAAAATTTATCAACGCATAGTAAAGCTACACCCTCTTCTATAAAACGAGCTGGTAAAGCCAATACATTTGCATTGTTATGTTGTCTTGCTAAAGCTGCTAATACTGGTAACCAACATAAAGCAGATCGTACACCTTGATGTTTGTTTACTGCCATATTAATACCATTACCACTACCACAAATAACAATACCTAAATCAAACGTTTTTGACTCAACACCATTTGCTACAGGATGTGCAAAATCTGGGTAATCCACACTCTCTGTACTGTAACAACCAAAGTCTTCTGTTTCGTGACCTTGCTCGTGTAATGTCTCCACTATTTTCCCCTTTAACTCGAAACCAGCATGGTCAGAACCTAATGCAATTTTCATATTTATAACGTTTATAACTTGTTAGTAATAGTTAGATAAAAGATTAAAAGCTCTAACAACTAATTCTTGCAAAGTTCAGATAAAAATTCACGTATGAAAGAACTTCTTTTATCCAAATTTTAAACTCTATTATTATCTCAATGTTATGCACAAAACTCATCTCACTTACAAACAAAATATGTTCAACTATTAATCTACAATTATAATTAACACTAAATTATAAACATGTTTACAAAAATGGTTAAGTAACTTATTTTCAAACTGTCAAACTTTTAAATACCTATTATCGTTTGTTAAGAAGTATTAATAAGTGACTTTTACTATCAAATTCTAATATTATTTTCACCAGTACTAACAGACTATTATTATTATATATATTTTTTATAAATTCTCTTTTTTAATTATATATGACTAAGAAATTGTTAATTACTCTTTTATGTTTTTCAGGTTTATTTTCTTTTTCTCAAGAAAACGATAGTGCTGAATTTAAACAGTACTTCTATAAATCTGGTGAATTAAGTAGTGAAGGAAATTTATCAGAAGGTAATCCTGTGGGTTATTGGAAAAGCTACTATAAAAATGGAAACCTTAAGACCGAAGGAAATAGGTTAGGAGAAGATTTAGATGGTCAATGGAAATTCTACAATGAAGTGGGTCAACTAACACTAATCATTACCTACGGAGAGAATAAAAAGAATGGAGATAGAATAACCTTTCATGAAAACGGAAAGGAGCAAAGAAAGGAACTCTACGAGAACGATAAAAAAGAAGGTTTATCCACGGAATATTATTCAAATGGAGATTTAAAAAAACAGGTTCCGTTTGTGAACGGCAGAGAGCAAGGTATTGGTCTTGAGTATGATCAGAAAGGCGCAATTATTACCTTGTTAACTTTTAAATCTGGCGTTATGGTAAAAGAACGCTACATAAACCGTTACGATAAACAAGGTTTACGAAAAGGTTCTTGGATGGAGTTTTATCCAAATCTTCAAGCAAAGAACGAGGGTTTATATAAACTAGACCTGAAACACGGGTATTGGAAATATTATAAGTCTGATGGAAACTTATTACGCATAGAGAAGTGGGTTAATGGTGTTCTTATTCCTGAAGATCAAATTGCAGGTAAACTAGAAATTAAAAGGGAAAGAGATCCGTCAACAGGAAAAATTGCGTCAGAAGGTCCTTATCGGGGAGGTAAGAAAGAAGGAATTCACAAATTTTACAATAACAATGGGTCTATTGATTCAGCAAAGATCTATCAGAATAACATTAAGCTCGCAGAAGGCGCATATGATAATCAAGGGAGAAAGCAGGGCCTTTGGAAATACTATTTTAAGACTGGAGAATTAAAAGAAAAAGGAAAATACAAGAATGATCAAAAAGTTTCAGAATGGCGATATTACTATACAGATGGATCGACAGAACAAAGGGGCAGTTATATAAAAGGCAAAGCAACGGGCGGGTGGAAATGGTTTTACCCAAATCGTGAGATACGGCTAGAGGAAGAGTTTGAGAATGGCATGGAAGAAGGTTTAAGTACAGAGTATTCTGATAGCGGTTCTGTAATTGCAAAAGGTGAATATATTGAAGGTTTTAAAGAAGGAGTATGGATTTACACCATTGGCGGAACAGAAGAGGAAGGTAAATATTATGAAGGTGAAAAAGAAGGCACCTGGAAAGGTAAATACTTAGACAACGGCAAAAATTATTATGATGGTAACTTCATTAATGGAATTAAAGATGGAAGATTTACGTACTACTATGCATCAGGCCAAACCAAACGAAAAGAAAATTACGTAAACGGAACAAAAAACGGTATTTGGGAATATTTGGACGAAGGTGGAAACGTAAATTTTTCTATTGAATACAAAGATGGAAAGGAAATAAAATACAACGGAGAAAAAATATCCTATGGCAGAAAAGTTGATCGGGAATTGGAAGAGGAAGAGCAGGAAGACTGAGTATGATAACAACTGGATTAGGGTTGACCATGATGAAGTTGTAAACCCTAATGGCGGAAAAGGCATTTATGGAGTTGTACACTATAAAAATTTAGCGATTGGTATAATACCGCTTGATGACGAAAATAATACATGGCTTGTTGGTCAACACAGGTATCCTCAAAATAAATATTCATGGGAAATTATTGAAGGAGGCGGACCAATTGGTATTAGTCCGCTAGAAAGTGCAAAAAGAGAACTCCAAGAGGAGGTTGGTCTTGAAGCCGATTCATTTGAACTTTTCTTAGAAATGGACTTAAGCAATTCTGTGAGTGACGAAAAAGCACTTATCTACGTTGCAAAAGGGTTGACTCAAGTAAATGCTGGTCCAGAAGAAACAGAGGTCTTAGAGGTCGTAAAAAAACCTTTCACCGAAGTTTTAAGGATGGTCATGCAAGGAGAGATTACAGATTCAATGAGTGTAGCCGGAATATTAAAATTGGCATTTATTCTTAACGTAGAGATTTAATAAATTATATTTTTTTTAATTACCTACATTAATAGGTTGCGAGAAAATAAGCAGCAACTCTCTGGAGCATGTAATTGACATATGTTAATGACCTAATAATGATAGTGTAAGAATTATTATGGAAAAAGGATATTCAAATTCAACTGGTGAAAAACAACTAATCTTTAGTACTTAAACACCAGTAAATATTTTAATCATAAAACTTTTATACTTAAATGACAATACTAGTCATATATAAATTATAGTAGTAATTAAAAAATGTTTAGTAGGGCATGTAGTTGATTGTTTTTACAATTTCATTTCCGTTTTTAGAAGAGAACATTCCTAAGCGATCACTAAAAACCGCTGAGTTAGAAATCCGGTCAAGCGATGCTATAACCTCTAATAAATTTTCATCGTTTAACCTTCCGTTTTGCTGATATTTATGAATCACCTCTAACAAGTTGGTATTGTATTTTGTCATTAACGCTCTATCGACTGACATAAAATAGCACGCACCACCCCAATATAGTGCGGGGTAATTACGGCTTTGCTTTACATTTTCGGTTTGTGACAAAAGGGATTTATTCGAAGTATATGCCTTTTTAACAAGTTTAATTTTACTTTGATACTCTGTTCAATTTCGTCAGAGGAACAAAACCCTTAAACCCTTAAACTCTTAGTACTTACTATTGAAGAAAATTCGCACACCTTTCAGAGAACCGCATGTTGTCTCTTCCTACATAAGGTATTGAGAGATGACATATTTCATGTGCATCTGTCTAGCCCTTCAGGAATTTGTTAAGGCTGAAATTTGAATCAATATAAAAGTATACACTCTGTTCTTCGCCACTTTCGGTATTAGCCTATGGAACAGGTTTACCAGAACGTTATTTTTTTATAAATATTGGATGTCACTTTTAGTATATACGTACCAATAGTCTTCGCAACAGCACGTGAAACATCATTTAACTACGTTTCAACTTTTTTTCTGGCTTTTTTAAAAGTCACTTTTCCATTCTATGGAATAGTCTAAGTGTTCTTTTGCGTTTTCCTGGTTATTGACGAAACTCAAAAGAAAAAGGCTGCAAAAAACCTAAAAGAAACCATTTGGAATAAGTCATACATTCGAGACGATTCAATCGTGAAATGATTATGTCATGAAAAATACAATAGTCTCGGCCAATTGGTTGAAGGAAAACTTACACTCTAAAGATTTAGTGATTATAGACGCCAGCCCTGAAGGGAATGTTTCGGGGCTAGCTTCTGAATATGATGGAGTTCAAATTACGGGAGCACGTCCTGTTAGTTTGAAAAAAGACTTAAGTAAAAAAGACTCTCTGTTTCCAAACACGTTGCCAGATCCTGCGGACTTACAAAAAACAGCGCGAAGACACGGAATAAACAAAACCAGTGTTGTCGTAGTTTATGATAATCTTGGTATTTATACTGCGCCAAGAGTGTGGTGGCTCTTCATTACAATGGGTTTAACGGAATGTTATGTATTAGACGGAGGCCTTCCTGAGTGGGTTAAAGCGAAAGGAGAAACAGAATCAAGAAAATTATACTCGGGGAAAAAAGGAAATTTTGAAGCTAACTTTAACACTAAAGGATGGCGAGGCCTTAAGTCCATAGAAAACAACATTAAGTTAAAAGAAGAACAAGTTGTAGACGCGCGTTCTCAAGGCCGTTTTAAGGGAACAGCACCCGAACCAAGGGCGGGGTTGAGCAGCGGAAGTATTTCAGGTTCTAAAAACCTTCCGTTTAAAGAAGTATTGAAAAATGGAAAGTTAAAGACCAAGAACGAACTTAAAACGATTTTCACACAGATGAACTTGAAAAACAGCCCCATTGTTTTTAGTTGTGGCTCAGGATTAACAGCTTGTATTACTCTATTGGCGGCAAGTCAAGTTTTACAAAACACTTTCTCTGTTTACGATGGCTCATGGACAGAGTGGGCGCAGTTGCGTCCAGAACTTATAAAAAAACAAAAAAAATAAAAGACCTCAACGGGGCTCACGATCATTGTCTCTTGGAGTAAAAAAGGAAGTAGTTTTTTACAGATAGTTTTAGTTAGATAAAAGATGGGCTTTTTTAAATGTTCATCTTTTGTGTTTCAGATGTAATGTTTTTTGAAGTGTTGCGTTTATAACACTGATAAGTTGATCATCTCTTTGATTAACTTTTTTCATTGGTTAGGTTTGGTTGATGCAAGGCTTTGAAATTTCAAATTTCAAAGCCTTGCTTTTTTTACGGTATTTTTTTGCTAGACTAAGATTAGCACTTATTACTAATAGTAAACGCCAACACCTTTTTTAACAACCATTTTTTCACCATCAGAATGCCAGAGTTCTATGAAAACAATATATGCACCGCGCTTTATTCTATTGTCACCTTTATCTAAGCCATGCCAGAGAACAACTTCATTTACACCAATAGGTTTGTTGTTTAGAAGAGGCAAGACCCCTCTTCCAAAAGCATCGAAAACAAGAATAGAACCAACCCAGCCTGATTTATCAAGGCTAAACGTTATGCTTAGAAAATCATCAACACCATCGTTATTAGGAGTTACTAGCTCTGTTGAGAGAGTTACGCTTCCTGCAGAGTTGAATTTTCCAGCTTGAGAATTTACTTCAGTTGGTGATGCATATCCAGAGCTGTAGGTTGCGCTATGCCAGTTAGAGCTTTGCTGAGTTTGACTGTTCAAGTTGACCCGCTCTAACGAAACATCCTCTTCAACAGAAATCAATTCATGGTGCCATTTGTTAGAATAACTCAACTTATCAATCCATTCTAATGATGCCGAGCAAACACCAATTGTTCCTTCATTGTCTGACATAGTTGGAAGGCTGCTTTCAAACACAAAAGCGTTTGAGTCAAGTTGATAGTTTTCAATAAGGGTGTTGCGCTCTCTAGTAAAAACCCAAAATTCACCTGGTGGAAACAAAACAGAATCGTTAGTTATAGTTTCAACGTTATAGGGTAAACCATCAAATTCATTTACTTGAGAGAATCTTAAGGTGTTTAGGGTTACACAATGTTCGGATGAATTGTAGATCTCTACAAAGTCATAGTTATCAGCAGAGGGGTTAAAGAGTATTTCATTGATGAGAACGTCACTTGCTTCAGCCTTTTTTGGGATACCAAAACGCAAGGTTTGTAAACTTGTGCTTTCACCAAAACACCCGCTTCTGAATGTGGAGGTAATTTCATAAAACGTGTTCGCTTGCATGGTATTCGTAAAAAAAACATCCACAGAAACTGAGCTTAAGCTTTTGCGAATTGCATATTGAATGGGGAGCGAGCTTACCAAATTGAAAGAGTCCAAGCTTTCGGAAAAGACAATTTCTATATTCCTTGGAGATTTATAAATCAGATATTTCATATTCGGAACCGATTGCATTCCGTTTGAAGAAATAGAATTTGATAGACCTGGTGTGCCGCCCTTCAAGTTTTCGCTTCCGTCCCACAATAAAGGACTAACACAAGAAGCTGTTATACACTTGTTTTCTAAGCTCCAGCCACCATCGGCTTTATTTTGGTTTGAAAAAAGAGAAGTGCTGTACTCTGCAGAGTAGATTAGGTTACTGCCTGGATCCAATAATGAAATTAATGCGCCAGAATTTGGCAACAACCCAGATGGCCAATCTATACCTAATACAGACATACTATTAAAAGAGGCTATAGCGCTAGAATCTGTAATTAACAGATATGACTTTGGCAAGAAAAGGAAGGGCGGAAGCGTAATGGATTTGCTGCCGATTGTTAGAATCCACCCCTCAAGGTTAATGTCGTAAATAGAGTTGTTATATAACTCTAAATATTCATAATCCGGCAATTGCACGGAAGGAATAGGGTCGAACATAATTTCACTTAAAGTGACAACGCCCCAAGAGGGTTTGAAATAAAAAAGATTTAAAGTAGTGTCCTTAATGGGGTTTCCGAAAAGATCTGTTATGTTTTCTACCCAAAGCGAAAGTTGAGTTCTGTTTGCGAAGTTGGAAGGGAATTGAAGCGTGATCGCCTTAAATCCAGAGCAAGAAACACTACTGGGGTTTATTCCATTTGGAGCCAACACAAATGAAGAAAGGTTCAAAATAGAACCGGAGTCAATAGGCTCAGAAAAAGTGAGTTCAATGGAATTAGAATCTAAAAACGTGGCTTTTGTTATTGTGGGCTGGACCGTGTCTTGGTATACTTGTCCAGAAACATAAATGTCGTCTATATAGAACTTATCAGATCGAGTAGAGGTGTAGATACATTCCCATCCGAAAACGGAAGAAGTATAAAAGGTAGAGTCTATTGCCGTCCCAATTGTTGAGTATGCTCCAGAGGTATCTGCTGATAAATTGAAAACACCTTGTTGATTTCGCTCTACCTTAATTTTAACATCTACGGAGCTTAAGTCAAGCCAGTCATCTGTGCTTTGAATCAGGGTCGTGGACAAGCCGTTTTCAATTGTCCGCAACAAAATGCGATCTTGAGAATTACCACCCAATTGAACGTAATAGCCATTTTGAAATCCAGCTTGACTCGCAAAATAAACACGAGAATAATTGTTGGTAGAGGGATTGAAATCAAACTTAACGGAGAACTCCCAAGAGGCTTCCCAAATAGCTTGAGAAGGTGTTTGAATTATTTTTTTATTTGAGACTGCAGGCGCATTTAGTTGAAGCTCTTTATTTGCGTTAACAATAAAAGAAAAAGTGTCTCCAAACCAAATTGGGTTTTGATTGAAGTTTGAGTCTAAAAATGAATCAGACCAATTTGTTTGAGAATAAACAAAAGGGAACGAAAGAGTACAAAGGACTAGGGTTAGCAATCTGTACAGGTGGTTGGTGTTTAGGTTGTTGTACATTTGGAATCTTAAAAATAAGAAAAAAATGAAAGTTGCCGTTGTAGGTGCCACCGGAATGGTTGGACAAGTGATGTTGAGGTTGTTAGAAGAGCGCAATTTTCCTATTACGGAATTAATTCTTGTAGCATCAGAAAGATCGGTTGGAAAGGAAATTCAATTTAAAAGAGCAACTTTAAAAGTGGTGAGTTTAAGCGATGCGGTTTCAATGATTCCAGACATTGCTTTGTTTTCTGCAGGTAGAGACACATCTTTAGAATGGGCGCCAAAATTTGCAGCTGTTGGAACAACAGTCATAGATAACTCTTCTGCCTGGAGAATGAGCCCAGAACACAAACTTATTGTGCCTGAGATAAACGCTACTGAACTAACAGAAAATGATAAAATAATAGCCAACCCAAATTGTTCAACGATTCAGTTGGTTATGACATTGAGCCCTTTACTCAAAGCGTATGGTGTGAAGCGCGTCATCGTTTCTACGTATCAGTCCATTTCTGGAACAGGTGCAAAAGCGGTTAAACAGCTAGAAAATGAGCGAACAGGAGTTAAAGGTGATATGGCCTATCCATACACAATAGACAAAAACTGTTTGCCACACTGTGATGTGTTTTTAGAGAACGACTACACAAAAGAGGAAATGAAACTGCATTATGAAACCAAGAAAATCTTGGCTGATGATTCTGTGCAAGTTGTTGCTACTGCAGTGCGTGTTCCTGTGCAAGGCGGCCACTCTGAAAGTGTAAACGTGCAGTTAGACAAACCATGTTCGGTAAGTGAGATTAGAAAGTTAATGCACGACACACCGGGCATAACCCTGAAAGACAACCCAACGGTTAACAGCTACCCAATGCCTATTTACAGTGAAGGCTTAGATGATGTATTTGTCGGTAGAATCCGCGAGGACTTTACACAAGAAAACACGTTTAATTTATGGATTGTTTCAGACAACTTGAGAAAAGGAGCTGCAACGAACGCCATTCAAATAGCAGAATATTTGGTTGAGAATAAGCTGGTAGGCAGAGAAATGGCTTAAACATTATTAATTTATATTACGTTTTTACTTCCTTTCTTTCCACCCCCTGTTTATTTGACTTTGTTAATGAAACGCAAAAGTTTACAATCTCCGTAAGGGGAAAGGCTATTTTTACATCTAATGACTGAACATAAATTGACCGAAAATGAAAAGAATACAGTTAATGCTTGCGTTGTTAATTTCCACTTTCGGATTTGCAATGAACACAATGGAAACAGAGAAAAAGATGAGTAACACAACAGAACGTGCAATTTTTGCCTCAGGGTGTTTTTGGGGAACAGAATTCTATTTGCAAAAAGTAGATGGAGTCATTTCTACATCAGTTGGATATATTGGCGGTCATGTAGATAACCCTACATATCAGGAGGTTTGCGGAAAAAAAACAGGCCATTACGAAGCCGTTGAGGTAGTTTTTGATCCAGAAAAAGTGAGCTATGAAACTTTAGCACGAATGTTTTTTGAAACTCATGATCCGACACAGTCAAACGGTCAAGGCCCAGATATAGGACCGCAATACCGCTCGGCTGTTTTTTACACTTCAGAGGAACAAAAGGAAACGACAACAAGGTTAATTGGCCTTTTAGAGGATAATGGTCTTGACATTGACACAAAGGTTATTAAAGCAACGATCTTCTGGGAGGGTGAACGTTATCACCAAGATTATTATGACAATAAAGGAGGAACACCCTATTGTCACGGATATAAAAAATTATTCTAAAAAAAGCCTCGTTATAAACGGGGCTTTTTTTATTAAAAGTCAATCCTGTAGTAGAATATGGGAAGGAACCCAAGTTGAGTTTCGGTGTAACCTTGCTTAAGCACAGGGTTGTATTCTTCTTTGAAAAAATTCTTTGTATTCAAAACATTTACAAGGTCTAACCCAAATTCATGACCAATGTTTTTAGCGTTAATTCTGTATTTAATACTCAGATCTAATCTGAAGTAATCTTTGTACTGCATTTCATTCCTTTGAGAATAATCATAAACGGCATCGTAAGCAACTTCAGAAGCGTCTAAGTCAATAGGAGTATAACGTCTTCCTCCGGTCCAGGTAATTTTGGCCCCCACCGTTAGCTTGTTTTGTTTACGGGTTCCCCAAATAAACTCTCTAGCGCTAAGCACGTTTAACGCAAAGTTAGAGTTGAAGAGCGTGTTGTATGTTATGCCATCACTGCCTTCATAAGTTGAGCTGAATAAAGAACCGGAGACAAAAACGAAATAGCTGTTGTTGAAGAACTTCTCGAGTGTAAATTCAACACCGTAGTTTCTGCCGTCTCCTCCATTATTTAAACTGTCAGGAAAAAAACGCTCAAGGTCTCCGCCCTCATTTAAGATAGAATAGGAGGATGGGGCAATGGTAACAGGAACATTATAAAGCCATTGGTGATAGGCTTCAACTTTTAAGCGTAGATAAGGTGAAAGCATTTGATTGTACCCAATTACCGCGTGGTAGCTTCTCAAGAAATCAGTGTTTTGATTTCCCATTGCGTAATTTCCTTGGTTATCAAACTGTCGTGAAAAATAAACATAGGTTGGTAAAAACTGACTATGACTTCCAACACCTGCCTCTAACCATTTTTTAGAATCAAGTTGATACTTTGCTCCAAGGCGAGGCTCAACAGACGAACTTTTGCTAACATCAAAATATTGGCCATGAACACCAGCGATAACAGTTAGCTTTTCTGTTGCCGCCCAACTCCAATCAATATAAGGTTGAATCATCACTCCATTTCCTTGGTAGTCTACTCTCGTTCTATATGTAGAATCTGGAATTAAAAGGGTGCTGTCAACAAAGTTAAAATCATAATAATCTACAAAGATTCCATATTTAAAATTGTGACGGATGTTTAGCTTTTGTTTAAAGTCTACAGCTGCGCCAACTTTGTTTTGTCTAAAATTATAGTCAATTGAAAGTTTTTTATCTGAGACACTAGGGTTTTCAAGATCTGAGACATCCCACTTTAGTGCGTAAATAGAGTTCTCAGATTGTTCCGTAGAAACACTTCCTGTAATTTGCATAAAAAGCTTTGGGCTGATTGACTTGCTGTAGTTGGCACCAACAACCCCCATTTGTGTTCTGAAATATTCATCTGAGGAAGGATCGCCAAAGACATCTTCAAAAGGGTTCTCAGATTTACTTTTTTCAATATCAATGCCGCTTGTTCCCCCTATAGCAAACACAGAAAGATTAGCATTGTTCTTCAAAGGGAAGTTCAACTTTACGTTTAAATCTTGATACCGAGGAGCAGCATCAGTACCGATGTTGAAGTTTATTGCTTCAAACGCAGCAAAAGTGGAATAACGATATCCCGCAAGAAATGAAGATTTCCCCCCTTTTTTAAAAGGGCCCTCTGCTCTTGCTTTTATTCCTAGAAAGCCAAGCTCTCCAGAAAACTGGTGTTGGTCGTTATTACCGTTTCTAGTTTTAAGATCAAAAACGCCCGCAATGGTATTTCCATATTCAGAAGGAAAAGCGGACGTCATGAAATCTGAATTTGCTAAGGTTTGATTATTCAACATGGTAACAGGACCTCCGGTAGAACCTCCTGCAGCAAAATGATTTGGGTTTGGAATATTTACACCATCCAACCTCCAGAGTAAACCGAGAGGGGTGTTTCCACGGACAACAATATCGTTGCTGTTATCATTGTTGCCAACTACACCAGCATAGTTTGCGGCCATTCTAGAGGGTTCGCCACGACTTCCTGCATAACGTTCAGTTTCTTCAATAGAAAACGTTCGGGAGCTGATGGTAGCAAACTCGTTTATGGCATCTCCTTTATGATCTACCCCAACCAGCTCAACTTCATCGAGTTCAAAAGTGGACTCTACTAATTCAATATTTAAAACCGTTTGAAATCCACTTTGAACGTTGACTTCGGCATTTAAAAAAGGCCGGTAACCCATGAAACTAACTTCAATGGCGTACTTGCCATAGGGGACTTCCTCCAACCGAAACTCACCAGCCACATTAGTGACGGTGTTTTTTACAATAACATCGTTTTGTTTGAGGACCACTGCGGCACCAATAATTGGATACTTTGCTGTTTTGTCTGTGACGGTCCCGCGAACGGTTTGAGTATTTTGGGCAAACAGAAACGAGCTAAGTAAAAGGTACAGGGT
>ERZ767310.728-NODE-728-length-19670-cov-8.221718_pt1 | contig 19670 bp, 19 predicted proteins | sample MGYA00374954_ERZ767310 | MGnify/ENA primary metagenome ERZ767310 (study PRJEB28948, sample SAMN06267188) | marine metagenome | isolation source: Columbia River Estuary | place: USA:Columbia River Estuary, USA | collected 2013-07-23 ...
TAGAAGCAGTAGCATCTGTACATCCATAAGTAAATGGCTGACAAGATCCGTCATCTATAGTTGCTGATGGGTCATAATTTACAGCTGTTGGGTCTGTACATCCTAAAACTATAGGAGCACATGCTCCACAGGTTCCATAAACATTTGACATATCTCCTGAACCTACTACCCATAATCTATTTGCATATGACCAGTAATCTGTAACTGGTGTACAGGACCAATCTCCTGAAGCTGTTCCTGCTGCAACTAAATCTTCCTGAACACCATCTACAACTAATAAGTATTCCATATCTGCTGTTGGTGCAGGGTTTAAAGTAAATGTCCAAGTGCCATTACCATTATCTACAGCTACTGGACCAGCCCAAGGATCCCAACCCCACAATGGACCTGTCATTTGTACTGAAGTCGCACCATCACAAACTGTTGTTGTAATAGTAAGTATTGAAGTTGAATAAGTACATGAACCATCATCTACAGTTGCTGAAGCATCATAATTTGTTGCAGTAGCATCTGTACATCCTGATACAGGACCACCAGTTACACATGCAGAACATGAACCCCAAGTATCAGCTGTTGTAATAGCTCCAACTGTTATTAATCTATTTGCAAATGACCAGTTATCTGTAACTGGCGTACATGACCAATCTCCTGTTGCTGTTCCGTAAGCTAATAAATCAGCTGCTTCACTTTGCGCCCAACCATCTGCACAATATATGTATTCAAATGAACCTGCTGCTAAACTAAATGTTCCTTCCCATACACCATCTCCATTTGCATCAGATAGTGCATATGTACCACATGACCATCCGTCTGATGGGCCTGTAGCGGCAATATATCCAGGTGTAAGTCCTGTGCAATTCATATCTACTGTTAGGGTTACGTCATACATACATGAACCATCATCTGTTGTAGCTGATGCGTCATAATTGTTTGCTGCTGCATCTGTACAACCTGGTACAACTGCTGCAGCTGCACATCCGTTCCATTGAACTACATCTAAAATAATATCAGATGCAATAACTTCTACTTCACGATTTACAAATACATTTCCTAATGAGTCAAATGTTGTAAGTACACAAGATAAACTTGAGTCTAAAGATTCCTGAATATTCCAGTTATCTGCAGAAAACTTGAACTCATAAGATCCTGGAGCTAATAATGTAGTAAAATCCCAAACATTATCTCCATCAGCATCTGACATAGCCCAACAGTTTCCACACCATCCATTAAATGTTCCATTAACTTCCGGTATTGTAAATCCAGACACACCATTCATGTCAACTTGAAAAGTTACATTATAAGAAGTGGGTCCTGAATTACAACTAGTACAAGATTCCCAACAGACTACTCCTAATGTAGTATCTCCAGAAACATTTAAAGATCTGTTTGTGTATCCGAAATTTGTAACAGTGCAAGGATCTCCAGAAAATAGACTCTCTTGGATAGCCCAATTGTCTGCAGCAAATTTGAATTCATGGTCAGAATTTTTTAGCACAACACCTGATACCTCCCAAATATTGTCTCCGTCAGGATCAGACATAGCCCAGCAATTTCCACACCAATTGTTAAATGAGCCATTAACTTCAGGTGTGGTAAACCCTGAAATAGAACTCATGTCTACTTGAAATGTAACTGTAGCTGAATCAGCTGCTGTTTGTGCAGTTGAAGTAAATGCAAAACAGATAATCAGCAAGTTACACGCCAATAATTTAATAATTTTTTTCATAATAAGTTTGTTTTGGTTTTTTTAAATTAGTTAATACTATTTTTTCCGGTCCTAAATATATAAAATATATACTTAGTGTTAACTTTACATTTACTTTTTTTTTACTAGAAGAAATAATTAGATTATTATGCTTAGTGTGTTTTTCACACTATTAAAGATTTAGGTCTTTTTTTAATAATTAAGTTGGCAGTTTGTATATAATACACTAAGTATACTATTTGTTTTTTAAAACTTCAATAAAAAGCTGAGTAAATAAGAAGGGGGCAATGCCCCCTTCTTATTTTCGTATATAGTAAAGTGGTCAAGCACTCCAACTATACAAATCACTACATTTTAAAACAAAAAACATCTACTTGACTAGACAATCCTAAACACAACCTCCATACGCATAAGAAGATGTGATTCTATTACTTTTAATATCAATTCTATTGTCAACATTAAACATATATTCTATTAAATCTATTATCTTGCTTGAATACCCCCATTCGTTATCATACCAGCTAACAACCTTGACAAAATTATCATCAAGTTGCATCCCCGCATTTGCATCAAATATTGAAGTTCTGCTATCAGAAAGAAAATCAGTAGACACAACCATATCTTCAGTATAACCAAGGATTCCTTTCAAATCTTCAGATAAAGATGCTTCTTTCATTGCATTACATACTTCAGGATATGTTGTTGATTTCTCAAGATTTACAGTTAAATCAACAACCGAAACATTTGCAGTTGGAACTCGAAAAGACATTCCTGCTAATTTCCCCATCATAGACGGAATTACTCTGCCAACTGCTTTAGCAGCTCCAGTAGATGATGGAATAATATTTTGATACGCCCCTCTTCCACCTCTCCAATCCTTAACAGATGGACTGTCTACACTTTTTTGTGTAGCAGTAACAGCATGTACTGTAGTCATTAAACCATTCCTAATTCCAAATTTATCACCTAAAACCTTTACAATAGGAGCAAGACAATTTGTAGTACAAGAAGCATTTGAAACAATATTCATTTCAGAATTATACTCTTTATTATTAACACCCATTACAAACATTGGTGTATCATCTTTAGAAGGTGCAGACATTATAACTTTTTTGGCGCCAGCTTGTAAATGTAAGTTTGCTAAATCTTTAGTAAGAAACAAGCCTGTTGACTCAACTATATATTCAGCTTGAACTTCATCCCATTTAATATTTTCAATATTCCTTTCTGAAGTTACTCTAATTCTCTGCTTATCAATTATTAGATAATTCCCATCCACTTCTATCTTTTCAGAAAACTTACCATGTGTTGAATCGTACTTTAACATATAAGCTAAATAATTAACATCAACAATATCGTTTATAGCAACAACTTCTATTGATTTATTATTAATTGCAGCCCTAAATACCAGTCTCCCAATTCTACCGAAACCATTTATTCCTATCTTGATTTTCATATTAATTATTGTTTTAATTCTTAAAATTAATCATTTATATTATTTAAATCATTAAATGATCTTTTCAATCTTTCTTTAAAAGTAAGCTCACCTTCTCTTGCCCACTTTCTTGGGTCGTAATACTTTTTGTTTGGCAATTGTTCGCCAGTAAGTACCCCTGATTCAAATTTTGATAAGTTTTTTTATTTAATTTTTGATATCATTTTATTTAATAAGCATCATACCCATCATCAATATATTTATCCATAAAATCATTTTTATATCTTTCTAACTCACGCTTACTTTTTACTTGATCCTTCTTGTACTCAGATATTTTCCTCATAAAAAAAATAGATACAAGCACTCCGCATACGAGACAACCCATAATCAATCCTATTGAAAATAAAATAAAATAACTCATTAAATAAATTTTGTCAAAGTTAGTGTCTTTTCTACACTTATTGTATTTTTTTTAATAAAAATTTATTTTGTGTATATTTTACACTATCTTTGACAAAATTTTTTAAAAATATGATTTTAATTGCTGATAGCGGCTCTACCAAATGCAGTTGGGCTTTGTGTGATGAGGGAGGGAATATTGTTTTCGAATGTAATACTATAGGATTTAATCCTTACTTTATTGATCAACATAATATCCTACAAAATTTAAAACAATCTGAATTAGCAGAACATATAGATAGCATAAAAAATGTTTTCTTTTATGGGGCAGGATGCTCATCTGCTGAGAAAAACAAGATTATTGAAGAACCTCTTCAACTTTTTTTTAAAAATGCAAAAATAAGCATCCGGCATGATATTGATGCTGCTTGTTACGCTATGTATAATGGAAATCCTAATATAACTTGTATTTTAGGAACAGGCTCAAATTCCTGCTTTTATGATGGATATAGCATTTTTGAAAACGCCCCTTCTTTAGGATTTTTACTTGGGGATGAGGCTTCTGGAAATTATTTTGGCAAAAAGTTACTTACACTTTATTTCAATAAAGCGCTACCAAAAGATTTAAGCCGAAAATTTGAAGAAGGATTTGAAACTAACCTACCTATTGTTAAAGAAAATCTTTATGGAAATAATAGAGCAAATGTATACCTCTCAAAGTACTTTCCTTTTGTGTCTGAAAATAAAAACCACACAATGATTAAGGATCTAATTTATAATTCGTTAGATGAATTCTTTAATTTACATGTATGTTGTTTTAAGAATCACACAGAAGTTGAAATTAATTTTATTGGATCTGTTGCATACTTTTTGTCTGACGAAATAAAAATAATAGCAAAAAAATATAATTGTAAAGTAGGTAGTATAATTAAAGACCCTATATATAACTTGGTTGACTTTCATTTTGATAAAATAAAGACTTTAGAATTTAAAGAAACTTTCTTAAATAATTAAGGCAGTGAATTATTATCGAAATTAATTAAATGTCTTCTCCATGTTGAGATAAGTCTAATCATCTTAACTCTTACTACTCTCGAACTCTTAAGTGTAATAAAATATCTACAAAACAAAATATTACATAAAATCCCACAAATACTATTACTAATATTAATGCAACAAGATGAAAGATAAATGTTTTGTAATTTATAATCCTATTTCATCATCCAAGAACCACCAACACTTAAAACATTTTTTAATTCTAAATATTCTGAATAAGAATCTTCATTTATCCCTCCAGTTGGACAAAAACTAACATTTGGAAAAACAAACTGGTACGTTTTCAAAGCGGGTATTCCTCCAAATAAATTTGCAGGAAAAAACTTAAAGAATCTTAATCCCATACCCAATCCTAAAATAATATCGCTTGGGGTAGCAATTCCTGGAATAAATGGAATTTTAGAATTTATTAATTCTCTTGTTAGCTCCTCAGATATTCCAGGACTTACAATAAAATCAACTCCAATTTTTACTGCTCTATGGATTTGCTCAATATTAATAACTGTACCAATACCTACGCAAATCTTATTACCATAATTTTTCTTTATAAATTCAATAGCTTCAAAAGCAACTTTAGTTCTAAGCGTTACTTCAATACATTTTATATTTTTATCTAAAATAGAATTAATTTTAGGGGCTATTTCATTCATGTTATCAATAGTAACAACAGGAATTATTGAATGTTGATTCAATATAAATTCGATATTATTTTGTACAATTTTCATAGTTATATTTTTTATAAGAAACTTGCTCCCTCTTCACTTGAAGAAACTTGCGCTCGCATATTAAAAAATAATTCCCTTCCTAATCCAAACACATTACTATTATCTTTTGTTCTAACATCCCTATTATTTACTTGTTGATCCATGCATTTTAATTCTCCAGTAATGGCATTCATAAGAATAATATCTCCTGTCTGAATTTTAGAAATTAAACCACCATCTTTAGCTTCAGGAACTACATGAATTGCTGCAGGAATTTTTCCAGAAGCACCAGACATTCTTCCATCTGTAATTAATCCAACCTTAAATCCTTTTCTTTGCAATATAGTGAGTGTTGGAGTAAGCTGATGAAGTTCAGGCATACCATTTTGTTTTGGGCCTTGAAATGGAAATATGGCAATAAAATCTTTATTTAATTCATTATTCTTAAAGGCCTTAATTAAATCATCTTGCTCTTCAAAAACAATTGCTTCTGCCTCTATAATCATTTGTTTAGAATCTATAGCTGATATTTTCATAACTGCTCTACCAATATTTCCACTCATCATTCTCAAACCACTTTTTAATTGGAACGGATTTGAAACTTCCCTAATAATTGACTCATTTAGAGATTTTTTTGGACCTTCTTCCCAAACCAATTTATTTTCTTTAATTTTTGGTTCTTTTGTATATTTATCTAACCCAAAACCAAGAATTGTATTAACATTATTATGCAATAAACCATTTTCAAGTAAAGTATGAATTAAAAACCCCATACCTCCAGATGCATGAAAATGATTAACATCAGCAGCTCCATTTGGATACACTCTTGTCAATAAAGGTATTATATCTGAAAGATCTGAAAAATCATCCCAGTTAATTATAATTCCGGCTGCTTTTGCTATTGCTATTAAATGAATTGTATGATTTGTAGATCCGCCAGTTGCAAGTAATCCAATAATTGCATTAACAATTGTCTTTTCGCTAACAATATTACATAAGGTGTTTTCAAACGTTTTATTTATAGCAGTTTGAGCAATAACTTTCACAACTTCTTCATTCAGAAGTTCACGCAATTCTGTTCCTGGATTTACAAAACTAGAACCTGGCAATTGAATCCCCATGATTTCCATGAGCATTTGATTGCTATTAGCTGTACCATAAAAAGTACAAGTTCCTGGTGAATGATATGAATCTGATTCTCCTTTTAACAAAGCTTCTCTATCTATTTTCCCTTCTGCAAAATCTTGTCGTATTTTTGATTTCTCTTCATTACTAATTCCAGTTTCCATAGGACCTCCTGGAACAAATGCAATTGGTAGATTCCCGAATTTTAATCCTCCAATCAATAATCCAGGAACTATTTTATCACAAATTCCTAAACATAAAACGCCATCAAACATGTTATGAGAGAGACCTAATACAGTTGATAGACTAATGATATCTCGACTAAACAAAGACATTTCCATTCCTGGCTGACCTTGTGTAACTCCATCACACATTGCCGGTACAGACCCAGCAACTTGCGCAACGGCATTATACTTTAATGAGTGTTTTCTTAAAATTTCTGGATAATGCTCATACGTTTTATGAGCAGAAAGCATGTCATTATAAGCAGTTATTATTGCTATATTAGGGACTATATTTTTACCTATAGCCTCCTTGTCTTTTGTCCCACAGCCTGCAGCAGCATGAACAACATTACCGCAGCTTAAATGAGATCGAGAAAATCCTTTGTCAAATTGAGATAACATTTGACTTAAATATAATTTTCGAGTTTTCTGACTTCTTAAAATAATTCTATTTGTAATATGTTCAATCTTGTTGTTTATCATCATTGTGTGTAATAAATTTCCATTTCTTTATAATTTTTAACAAAATACGAAATCGGAACATTAGTCTTTGTTGATTTTTTAAAAACCTTAAATTTGTGTTCTCCTGTAAAGAATAGAACAATAGCATTACTTTTTGCTATAAATTCTTTACTACATGTAATTCTATTATATGGATAATTAGGTGCTTTAGTAGTGAATATTCCTATATTAATTGAATTCATTAATTTATCTGATTCCTTATCATTAGGGAAAATAGATGCAGTATGCCCATCATTACCCATACCAAGCAAAGTAAAATCTGTTCTTTCAATAAAGCATGAATAATTGCTTCTTACCATTTCTAAATTTAATAATTCATCATCAATACAACAAACCATTGATGATAATATTGCAGTTTTAGCGGAATTTTTAATAAGATGGTTTTTAATATGGGTTTCATTACTATAGTTGCTTTTTTGATCTACAAAGCGTTCATCAACCAAACCGACCTTAACTTTTCCCCAATCAATATTTTCTTGTGAAAGGGAAGAATATAAATTTATTGGTGTAGATCCACCAGAAAGCAATATTCTTGCATCCCCATAGTTTTTAATAGCATCCGAAATATAAAGTGAGATTTTTTTTACCAAAGAACTTTCAAGAATATTTATGTTTTCAAAGTTTTTTATTTTCATATTTTATATTTTGATCCAAGCATGTTTTTTGTCTAATATCTCATTTCCAGGACCCCAAGAACCAGCTTCATATAAAATATTTTTGAAATTAGTTTTTTCCCAACCATTTTTTATTGATTCAATCCAAGCCCATGCAGCTTCCAATTCGTCTTGCCGCATAAATAGAGTTTGCTCACCTCTTAATACATCTATAATTAACCGTTCATAAGCTTCAGGCAATCTTTCATAAAATGAATCCAAATAATCTAATTTTAATGAAATAGGTTTATATCGATAGCCACCAGGTCCTGGTAACTTAGTCATTTGTACAAGTTCAATTCCTTCTTCTGGCTGTAGCCTTATAATAAGTGCATTTCCAGGAGTCTCTCCTTGTGAAGGAAAAAGATTATGTCTGACAGATTTAAAATTAATAATAATCTCAGAATATCTTTTTTTCATTCTTTTACCAGTCCTCAAATAAAATGGAGTATTCTTCCATCTCCAATTATCAATAAAGGATTTAATAGCAACAAAAGTTTCTGTTTCAGATTCAAATTTATTTATATCTTGTAAATAAGATGACACTTGACTTTCTGATGCATCAATTTCAGCAAACTTACCTCCTATGTACTGACCTTTAACTGTTTCCTTTAAGACGGATTCTTCATTGAAAAAACGTAAAGATTTAAGTACTTTAAGTTTTTCATTTCGAACAGAATTTGCATCAAGTTTTGCTGGAGGCTCCATAGCTATAAGGCACAACAATTGCAATAAATGATTCTGAACCATATCTAATAACGCTCCGCTTTGTTCATAATAATTACCTCTGCCTTCTACACCAATAGTTTCTGCAACTGTAATTTGTACAGAATCAATATCTTCAGAAGACCATGAGTGTTCAAATAAGTGATTTGCAAAACGTAAAACCATTAAATTCTGTACTGTTTCTTTTCCTAAATAATGATCAATACGATATATCTGATTTTCAGAAAAGCATTTGTTTATTTTTGAGTGAATTTCTTTAGAAGAAGCTAAACTAAATCCTAAGGGCTTTTCTAACACTACTTTACTTCTTAAATTGATCAATTGACATTTTTTTAGCATGTCACTAATTTTACCAAAAGCATCTGCCGGAGTTGAAAAATAAAATATATTTTGAAAACTTGTTGTTTTATTTAATTCATTTTTTAAGATTTCATAATCTATTTCGGTGTGTTTAGGAATATTTATTAATTTAATATTTTGCAAAAAATCTTCAATTTTCGCTTTATCTAAATCATAATCGATAGTTTTTTCTATAGAAGATTTTAAGTCAGAATAAAAATTTGAATGTTTTTTTTCGGATCGAGTAATCGCATAAATATTAAACTCACATTTAATCTGATGATCAACATACCTATGAAAGAGAGCTGGATAGATTTTACGGATAGCTAAGTCTCCATCTCCTCCAAAAATCACAGCATTAAAAGGCTTTATTTTTAATATTTTTTTTACAGATTGATCCAATTTAGTAATATAAATTTATTTGCAAATATATAACCTTTGTGTAAAAAATACACTAATTAACTATACTTATTCTAATGAAACAAAATAAAAAAGTTCGAAATTAGGACCGTAAGGCCCACCAAAAAGAAACCCCCTCAATTGAGTGGATTTTATATATTTACAAAATGAATAATAACTTAATACTATATATAGCATCATCTCAAGATGGTTTTATTTCGGGTGAATCAGATGACTTAAGTTTCTTAAAATTAGTAGAAATTGAAGGTGAAGATTATGGTTATTTGAAATTTATAAATTCTGTAGAAGCTATACTAGTTGGAAGAAAAACATATGATAAAGTAATTTCGATGGGCTTCCCTTATCATGAAAATAAAAATGTCTATGTTATATCAAGAGATGAAAAAAAATTAGGAAAAAAGAAACTAACCTTTTTTTCTAATGATATTTCAGAGCTAGTTACTCAGTTAAAGAAGTCTTCTACGAAAAATATATATTGTGACGGAGGAGCAGAATTAGCAAAATATTTAATTAGTAAAAACCTAATTGATCAAATCATTCTTTCTATAGTTCCTGTTGAATTAAAAAAAGGAACATTATTGTTTGAAAAAGGAATAGTCCCACAAAATTTCCAACTAAAAAAAACAAATAAGTTTGAAAGCGGATTAGTACAATTTACTTATTCAAAAATTTTAAGTTAGAATAAACAAAGTTCGAAATAAGGACCGTAAGGCCCACCAAAAAGAAACCCACTCAATGAGTGGGTTTTTATTTATTCAACAATTATTTTCTTCTCAATTGTTCCATCATCATAAAGCTTGAATACTAAGCCAGATTTCTTTTTCAGAACATCCCTTCCTAAAATGTCCAACACCTTAAAAGCTCTACTTTCTATACCTATTTTTTCTGGAATATAGCTTACAGTACCAAAATCAAGTTTTAAACCAATTGGCCTATGATCAGAAATAATGTTCTCATAATTACTCCAAGTACCCATATAATCATCAATTCTAATTACAGAAACAAGCGAATTAAAATTTTGAAAATTAGCAAACAGTTCATCAGTAATAAGGATGTGATCAAGGTGAGAAGGCCAAGTAGGATAAGACCAATCTGTACTATTGCCTTGAGCGATTAGCATGTCAGTAAACAAATAATTAGCATTATCATTTATAAAATCCTGAAATACATTATTGGCAGTGTTATCAATTATTTCATCATTTAGATCTCCTAATAATATTACCCTTTTACCTAAAAGAGTATTATCTATATATTGTTTTATATAAGTAACAGCTTGTAATCTTCTATTTTCTTCATCATTAGTATTATTTGTATTTAGTATGCCATCTCCACAGCATTTGAAATGATTATTAATAATAATATAGTTGTTGCCCATAAAATTACAATCTAGTACTTGAGGAGATCTTGGAAAAGCATTCCAGTATGGTTGAGAAGTAAATATCTCATATTTCGAATTAATCTGTATAGTATTAGTATTATAGACATAGGCTAAACCTCCATAATAGCTACTTTTAAAATAACACTCATATCCAGGTATATTTGATACAACTTGTTTTAAAAGTGTAGTATCTTCAATTTCTTGTAATGCGTATACATCAGCTTCTAATTGAGCAAGAATTTCTTGCACTTCACTTGCAGTGTTGTTATTCTTTGGAAACCATTCAATATTCCAACTGATTATATCAAAAGTTGTATCAGAACCAAAGTAGAGATCATTAAGAGTTTGTGCTGATAATATTTGACTACTTATTAAAAATATAAATATGATTTTATTCATAAGACAAAATTACTCAATAATTTTCTAAAAAAGTTCGAAATAAGGAGCTAGAAATCCGCCAAAAATAACCTCACTCATTTGAGTGGGGTTTATTATTTTAGCTTTATGAAAACAATTATTAGAAAAGGAGTTAAAGAAGACTTACCATCAGTACTAGAACTAATCAAAGAATTAGCTAATTATGAAAAGTCTCTAGATGAAGTAACCATTACATTAGAGGATTTAGAAAATGACGGATTTGGAGACCGCCCATGGTTTTGGTTTTTAGTTGCTGAAGATAATAATAGAATTATTGGATTATCCTTTTATTGGATACGCTATTCTACATGGAAAGGGAAATTCTTATTCCTTGAAGACTTTGTAATTAAAAAAGAATATAGAAGAAGCGGTATTGGGTCTAAATTATTTGAAGAAACAATCAAAATATGTAAGGAACAAAATCTGAATGGAATGATATGGCAAGTATTAGATTGGAATAGTCCTGCTATAGATTTCTATAAAAAGTATGATGCTGAAATTAGCTCCGATTGGTTGAATGGAAAACTTACAAAGAAACAAATTGAGAAGATGAATGAACTTCTTTAAAGAAGTTAGAAATAAGGACCGAGAGGTCCACCAACAAAAACCCACTCGTTTGAGTGGGTTTTTGTTTATTCAAGAATTATTTTTTTCTCTACTGTTCCATCATCATAGATGTAAAACAGAGGCTGATTTGTTCCTTTTGTTTTTCTTCCTAAAATATCCGTTATTTTAATCAGCTCTCCTTTTGGAGTGTTAATAGGAATATTGTAAGTGGTTGTTGTCGTATTGTTTTCAATAAATATATTTTCATCTCCTAATTGATAAGGTAAAAACTGAAAAATAAAAATAAACATTTCATCTTCAGTATTAAGGCCAGATTGAACAGTAACAGGGTTAGGGTTAGTCGCACTAACGGTATTATCATAGTTTCCTTTTGCATATATCATGCTACCTGCTGGAATTTTAATAAAGGTTTGGTAAAAATAAAATCCTTGCCATTCAAAATCCCAATTATTGATTCTGATTAAATTAATAGTATCATTAGTTGGAGTTACCGCCATACACTGCATATCTTTACCTAAAAGATGCATGTGAGGAAAAACAGACATAAAAGAATAATCTTGTGATGTTGGTCCAAAAGAACCTGTAATCTCAGCAATCTGATTTGGCGGTAGAACAAACGGTATACCAAATAATCCTTCATTAATTAAAAAATCGGTTGTTATTTCCCTAATCACCGTGCTTTGGGGATAAAAATAGAATCTGACTTTAGTGCTATCTACCTGACCAAAACTACCTTCTGGATAGTGCATTGCAAGTGTAATGTTACTATTTGCAGGTAATTCTACACCAAAAGAGTTGCTAGTATTCGTAGGGTAGGTTAATGCTACTGATCCTGGAGCATAAGCATACAACATGTCTCCGGTTGGCCCCATACAATTAGGTGTTGTTACAATGGAGTTATTAGGAAATAAATCTATTGATACCAGTACATGATGTACAGTTTGTAAATTCCCAGGAATAACCTCAATAGCTCTTATTTTTCTACTTTGTGACAAACCGCTTGGTATTGAAAAACACACATAATCATCAGAATTTGATGTTGCAGTACTTGAGTATGTTGGTATTTGTAACTCTAAATCAGGTGTTCCTAATTGTGAGGAGTTAGAGAATGTTGGCATTGGCGGAAGTAAAGAAGTATCTCCAATAGGAACCCCATTAGCAATCCAATCTGTAATTTTTGCAATTTCATCTAAAGTTAAAGTATTCTCATATGCATAATTCTGAAAAAGTGTATCAGGAGGCCAAGGCGGCATCTCTCCGTTGGATGTAACGTGTTGTATCATTCCAGCATTAGATACTGCATTAGCATATGTTTCTAATGGTAAAGGAGATATCCCTCCACTATGATGACATTGTAAACATTTATTATAGATTATTGGAGCAATATCCTCTGAATAATTAGGATTTTGTCCAAACCCAATAAAGGGAAAGCATAGTAATATAATTATTAGTTTTTTCATTCGCTAAACTTACAAAAAAGTTTTAAATACTCGAAATAAGGACCGAGAGGTCCACCAAAAAGAAACCCACTCAAATGAGTGGGCTTTTATTTATCTAATACTTCCTAATCTAATTCTTTTTCCATTAACAAATTTAAAGTTTCCTATAAAACCAATTTCATTATTTGTCTTTTTCCTAAAATATTCTAGAAACTTGTGAGGTATTTCAATCTCAACTTTATCCATATAAAGATAAGTACTATCATTTAACTGACTTAAAGTGTAATTAGAAATTCCATCTTCTTCTAATTTATGATAATACCTTAAAGGATCTATAAACATTCTAAATATTACTGTATCAGATACCTTTTCTTTAGAAATGACTTTTAACAAAGAATACTCATAACGGGTTCCGTCTGACAACTGCCCTATTTCAAGTTCTTTAACTCTTAAAGTATAATAATACCCCCATTCAAAATTAAATCCATCAATATACTCTGCTTCAGAATCAGGCGATTCAAACACTAGCCTTTTAAAATGCTCATAATTCTGAGTATACATATAAGGCTCAATTTTTATTTCTTTAACTACCGCTTGCTGACCAAAGACGAATATAGGTATGTAGAAAAATATAATATATAATTTTTTCATTGTACAAACTTACAAAACAACACCAGAATAAATCTATTCAATTAGTTTTTCAGAAAATAATTATTAAGGAAATCCATACCCTTTTCTAAGCCAGCATGATAATCTTTTGTTAAGTCATCTACACTTGTACCTACTACACTTGACTTTAGAAAATTGTCAGGACAAATCTGCATAATCTCTAAATTCTTGTGTTTTGCTGTTAAGAAATCTACCGCCTTATTATATCTATTATCTTCCTTAAAAAAGTTATCCCTTACTTTCGGATTATTTTTCCACCAGTATCCGGCAGCTAAACCTAAATAACTTAGCCCATTTAATTTAAACCCTAAAGGGTTTGGTCTGATAACAATGATTTTATTTGCTCCAAAATCTGCAGCAGCTTTTGCAGGTATAGAATCGGACCATGCCCCATCCATAAAATTTACACCATTAATTTTGCAAGAACCTTTTGTAAAAAAAGGCAATGAGGAAGTAGCTTGTAAACACTTGTAATAATTTTTCTTATTTGGCTCTAAATAAACAGCCTCACCATTTTCTAAATTAGTGGCAACTATGTAAAGCTCTTTATTTTCAGTAGACTCTTTAATGTTTTGTAAATCTAAAGGATTGTGCTCTTTAGCATATTTTGATAAAAAATTTAAATCCATGTAGCCTTGTTCCGAAAGAGCATGTCTATAACTTAAAAACTTTTTATTAATTGACACTTCTTTGGATAAGGAGAAATAGGCTTTGTATTGATTAGCTACATAATAGGACAAGCACATTGCTCCACTTGAAACGCCAATATAAATATCAAAGGGTTTAAATTTATTAATGAGAAATGCATCTAAAACTCCAGCTGAAAAAACGGACTTAAAACCCCCGCCCTCAATTACTAATGCTATCTTCTCTTGTTTTTTCATATTGCGAATATAAGAATATTAAACATAAATAGATTTAGACTCTTTGCCTGACTTTTCAAAAAGCAATTCTACAGCCTTTCTCCCTTGTTCCCCCAAAGAAATAGAATAGTTATTTACATACAAAGCAATGTGAGCATCTACCACTTCCTTTCCCATTTCTTGAGCATGGAACTTCACATAATCAGCCGAGCTATTAGGATTTTCAAAAGCAAATTCAACTGATTTTCTCAGCACTCTTTCAATTTTTTGTTGAGTTGCTAAAGGCAATCTTCTATTTGTTACAATCCCACCTAAAGGAATAGGAAGTCCTGTTTCTTCTTCCCAAAATTCCCCTAAATCTTTTTCCTTTTCCAAGCCTTTATCTTCATAAGTAAATCGGTTTTCATGAATAATGAGTCCTGCGTCTACTTTACCTTCAAGCACCTTATTCTCAATTTCAGAAAAAAGTATTTCTACTTTATTTTGATGATTGGGAAAAGCAATATTCAATAACATATTAGCAGTTGTGTATTTCCCTGGAATAGCAATTTTACTTTCCTTAGTTAAAATGGTATTTGGTTTTTTAATTAGCAATGGGCCGCAATTATTTCCTAAAGCCGAGCCACTATCCAATAACGCATAATCGTTTACACAATGTGTAAACGCATTATAACTAAGTTTTGTAATATCTAATTTTCCTTGACATGCCCATTTATTTAACTGTTCTACATCTGCAAAAATAACTTCAAACTCCAATCCTTCTGTATCAATCTTATGATGCACGAGTGCATCAAAAATAAAAGTATCGTTTGGGCAAGGCGAAAAACCTAAGGTCAATTTCATAATTTATTTAGTATTTTTTCAACCTCAATATTCAAGTTTTTTATTGCCAAATTAACATCCCAATTTTCTTTATTCCTTCTTTCAACTTTGTTAGAAATTGACCTAATTTGCATACAAGGAATATCAAATTCCTTACAGATTTTAAAAATAACAGCACCTTCCATACTTTCAATATCAGGCTTTAATCTGTCAATTATTTTTTCAATAGATCCCTCATTTCCATGAACAGTATTTACAGTTATTCCTATAACTTTCTTTAATGAAGTTTTAGATTCGTTTTTATAGGAAGTTGGAATTTCAAAATCTTGAAACTGAGAAAAATCACTACCATCTTCAAAACCAATCTCTGAAAAAATATCTTCAGCAACTTCAACTATATCCCCAACTTTTAAACTATCAGTAAATGAACCGGCAATACCCATATTTATAATTAAATCAAAAGTGGAATTAGATAATTTTCTTGTTAAGCCTATAGCTGTATTAACCATTCCAACTCCAGTTATTAGAACTGGAAAGGACATTACTTTATCAGATGTAATCTCAGATTTAGTAGCAGATACAATTAATACTTTCATATGGCAAATATATGGTATATTTGCAGCCTATTTATAAAAATATGAATGATAATTACAATCAAGATATAGCAAGAAGCATTAAAACATTACTTTCTGAAATTGGAGAAAATCCAGAAAGAGAAGGTTTATTAAAAACTCCTGAAAGAGTTTCTAAATCAATGGAATTTCTAACAAATGGGTATGAAAAAAATCCATCTGAAATTTTAAAGTCTGCAATGTTTTCTGAAAGTTATAGTCAAATGGTTTTAGTTAAGGATATTGAGCTTTACTCTTTATGCGAGCATCATATGTTGCCATTTTTTGGCAAAGCACATATTGCCTACATACCTAACGGGCATATTGTAGGGCTTAGTAAAATACCAAGAATAGTTGATGTTTTTTCAAGAAGACTACAAGTTCAAGAAAGATTAACAGATGAAATAAAAGACTGCATACAAGAAACTTTAAATCCAAAAGGAGTAGCTGTGGTAATTGAAGCACAACACCTTTGCATGCAAATGAGAGGAGTACAAAAGCAACACTCTTCAACAACAACTTCTGCCTTTTCCGGAATATTTATGTCAGATGAAAAGACAAGAGCAGAGTTTATGAATTTAATTAAATAAAAAATGAAAGCATATGTATTTCCTGGGCAAGGAGCGCAATTTCCTGGAATGGGTAAAGACCTTTATGAAGCATCAGTAGATGCAAAACAAATGTTTGAAAAAGCAAATGAAATTTTAGGATTTTCAATAACTGATATTATGTTTGGTGAAGATGCTGAAGCACTAAAACAAACAAAAGTAACACAACCTGCCATCTTTTTACATTCTGTGATTTTAGCTAAAGTAAAGGGGGATTATTTTAAACCAGAAATGGTAGCAGGGCATTCTCTTGGTGAATTTTCAGCATTAGTTTCAGCTGGTTATTTATCTTTTGAAGATGGATTAAAACTAGTATCTAAAAGAGCAATGGCTATGCAAAAAGCATGCGAGCAAAACCCATCTACCATGGCTGCTGTTTTAGGTTTAGACAATGAAGTTGTAGAAAATATCTGTTCAGAAATAGAAGAAGTTGTTGTTCCTGCTAACTACAATTGCCCAGGGCAATTAGTGATTTCAGGCTCTAATAACGGAATTGATATAGCATGCGAAAAACTCACAGAAGCTGGAGCAAGGAGAGCATTAAAACTTCCAGTTGGAGGTGCGTTTCATTCCCCACTAATGGAACCAGCAAGAGCTGAGCTTGAAACTGCAATTGATAATACAGAATTTAAGGAAGGAGTCTGCCCTATTTATCAAAATGTAACTGCAACAGCTATTACAAATCCTGAAGAAATTAAAGAAAACTTAAAAAAGCAACTGACTGCATCTGTAATGTGGACTCAAACTATGCAACAAATGATAGCAGATGGGTTATCATCAGTAACTGAAGTTGGGCCTGGAAAAGTTTTACAAGGTTTATTTAAAAAAGTAGATAGGAAAATGGAATCTTCTAGCGCTACTTTATAAAGTATTATTTAATAGTTTACAACTATTATTTAAATCATGCCAGGCTTTTTTAGTCTGGCATTTTTCATACAGTTCAGCATGATTCATATTATGGCAATCACTACCGATAAAACTTACCATATCTGCTGCAATTAAATCTTTAGTTTTTTGTTCAATTTGAGGGGAATAATAGCCAATAATTGAAAGCCAATTTATCTGTAAAAGAACCCCCCTATTTACAAGTTCTTCATAATCATCCATAGTAAAAAAAGCATACCTTTCTGGATGCGCTAAGACTACATTATATCCTTCTAATCGCAGTTTAAAAATAATATCAAACAAGTTTTCTGGAGCTTCCATAAATGAAAGTTCAACCAAAATATAGTTATCACCAAAAGTTAAGAATTTTTCCTTGCCTATTTTTTGATCAAAATCATAATCAATATAGTATTCAGCAGCAGCTTCAATTTCCATATTAATATTTTGAACTTTAAGTTCTGATCGAATATCAGTAAGTCCTTTTAAAATTATATCAGATGAGTTTTTGTAAAAATCACTCATTACATGAGGGGTAGTTATTACCTTCTTAAATCCCAATCCCTGCATCTCTTTGATTAAGGAAATTGTAGTTTCCATATCAGGAGAACCATCATCAATTCCAGGAATAAAATGCGAATGAATGTCTGTTTTCAAAACTGAAAAATCAAGAGGATCTAGCTCTACCTCTATTTTCTTTATAGAAAACCATTTTAACATTTAACTGTATTGTTCTTTATAATAATTCTGATAATCTCCTGATGTAATATTATCCATCCATTTTTCATTTTCTAAGTACCAAGCAATTGTTTTAGCAAGTCCTTCTTCAAACTGTAAAGATGGCTCCCAACCCAATTCATTTTTCAATTTATTTGCATCAATTGCATAGCGTTTATCATGTCCTGGTCTATCTTTTACATAAGTAATTAACTGCTCAGCAGTACCTTCTTCTTTACATAGATCTATATCCATTTGTTTACATAATATTTTAATCAGGTCAATATTTGTCCATTCATTAAAACCACCAATATTATAAGTCTCAGCATTTCTTCCTTCATGATAGATTTTATCAATCGCAATAGCATGATCCACTACATAAAGCCAATCACGAGTAAATTTTCCATCACCATAAACTGGTAATGATTTTCCGTTTCTAATGTTATTTATAAATAGTGGCAATAACTTTTCAGGGAACTGATTAGGCCCATAATTATTAGAACAATTTGAAATTACATATGGCATGCCATAAGTATTTCCGTAAGCACGAACAAAATGATCAGAACTCGCTTTTGAAGATGAGTATGGTGATTGAGGATCATAAGAAGTAGTTTCTAAGAACAAGCCTGTATCCCCTAAACTCCCATAAACTTCATCAGTAGACACATGATAAAACAACTTACCATCCTCATTTCCTTTCCATTGATTTTTAGCGGCATTTAATAAATTTACTGTCCCAACTACATTTGTCATTATAAATTCCATTGGATTTGTGATTGATCTATCAACATGGCTCTCTGCAGCTAAGTGAATTACGCCATCAAATTTATACTTTGCAAATAAATCTTTAATATAGCTTTCATCAACTATATCTCCTTTCTCAAAAATATAATTATCCGTATTTTCAACATCTCTCAAATTTTCCAGGTTTCCAGCATAAGTCAATTTATCAAGGTTAACTATCTTATAATCTGGATATTTATTCACAAATAATCTTACAACATGGGAGCCAATAAAACCAGCACCTCCTGTTATTAATATCGTTTTATTCATCTTACTTTTCGGGTTTTTATAAATGGACAGCAAATATAGACAATTATTACACAATGCTTTGCGTTAATTGTTGCACTTATAGTATTTTAGCCCTCAAAAGAAAAAGCAACAAATGAGAAACATCCTTTTTATACTTTTATCAGTAGTATTTATCAATTTAAAAGCTCAAGAAAATAAACAATCTGCCTTTACTTTTAACTACACCTATCAGATTCCAACTAGTGATTTAGCAAATACTTTTGGAGATAATTCAGCTATTGGTGCATCTTATTTTTCAGAAACTGCTAATAATCTATTTTATGGAATTGAAGGAAATTACATGTTTGGTAACAATGT